>Ga0213839_1000081_pt1 | contig 265510 bp, 246 predicted proteins | sample SWPATP21_FD_160075 | JGI IMG/M metagenome (GOLD analysis project Ga0213839, IMG submission 160075) | Coastal seawater microbial communities from Marineland, Florida, United States - SWPA TP2 #1 | ecosystem: Environmental > Aquatic > Marine > Coastal | place: USA: Florida | collected 2016-08-14
GCGGCGGGCTGCTGCCGCTGCAGCGGCAGCGCCGGCCCCTCGGCTTGCGGCGCCGGTTCGGCCACGGGCGCCGCCTGATAGGGAACCTGTTCGGGCATCGGCTGCGCCGGTTGCATGGGGGCGGTCAGCGGCGGCTCGGGCGGCAGCCCGGCCTGGGCGCCGGTCACCGGCGGCTCCGGCGGCAGCGACATGCTGCCGTCCGCGTTCAGCAACAGCGGATCGGGACCGCGCCCGCGCCCCTTGGTCAGCGGGCGGTCCGGATCCTCGATCGGCGCCGTCACGGCACCGCTGCGGGCCCGCGCGCGGATCGCATCGGTAATCTTGGCACGGATGCGGTCGTCGCCGGGCATCGCCTGTTCGGGCGCCACGGCCTCCGGCTCCACCAGCTCGGGTTCGGGCAGTGGCTCGGGCCGGCGGATCAGGCCGGGCACACGCGATAGGAAACCGCCGCGCTCCTGCGCCGGCGCTTCGGCGGCGGGTTCCTGCATCGGCTCCGGCGCTTCGATCAACGGCTCGGCAGCGGCCTGCATCGCCAGTTCGGCCTCGTAGGCCGCCTGCGCCTGCCGTTCGGCCTCGCGCCGCTCGAGACGTTGCGCCTGACGCTCCCGCGCCGCCTGCGCGGCGGCGGCGCCGCCCCGGCCCAGCAGGGTGACGATGGCGCCATAGACCATCACGATACCGATCATCGCGAACCGCAGAACGCGGGTAATCTCGGGCCGCGTAAAGCCCAGCACATAGGCGCCCAGCGCCAGCATCGAGATCGCGGTCAGCAGCGACATCAGCTTGACCGCGAAATGCGAGCCCAGCGGCAGCAGCGTCAGCAACGCGCCCATCACCGTATCGCCGAACAGGCCGCCCAGGCCGAAGCTGTGGGTCGCGCGCCAGACCTCGCCCGGCACCAGCGTCGCGGCATAGACCGAGCCCAGCGCCACCGCGATGGGCGCGAAGATCAGCCGCGCCATCGCCCGTTCCTCGCCGTGGTGCAGCGCATAGCGCAGCCCCCAGGCCACCAGCACCAGCGCGATGCCCCAGCTGCCCTCGCCCACCACCATGAAGAGCGGCGCGGCAATCGAGGCGCCGAGGCGACCGAGCCAGTTCTGTACCGGCGCGTCGGTCGAGACCATCCAGTTGGGGTCGTCCGGCGTGTAGGAGACGACCATCGCCGCCACCGCCAAGCCAAGACAGATCAGGGCAATCCCGATCAGTTCCTTGCCACGTTTCTCGATCAGCGCCTGCATGTTGCTGTCCAGCAGAGGATCGCGGCTGCGCGATTGAAATGCCATGCTTACCCTCGGTCCTGCTCGTTCTTACCCATAAATACAGTCGCGGAGCGTGATCAGCCCGCGCTGCAGTTCTTCTTTTGGGGCCACCATTGCGACCCTGATAAACCCTTTGCCCGGGTTCTGCCCGTCCACCTCGCGCGCCAGATAGGCGCCGGGCAGAACGCGCACCCCGGTCTGCTGCCACACCCTGAGCGCGGCCGCCTCGCCATCTTCGACCGGCAGCCAGAGGAAGAACCCCGCCTCCGGCCCCCGGTAGCCCTGTACTCCGGCGAAAACCTCGTCCGCGATGCGGTATTTCTGCTGATAGAGCGCGCGGTTTTCCTCCACATGCGCCTCGTCGGCCCAGACCTTGGCGGCGGCGGCCTGAAGCGGCCCCGGCAGCGGCGCGCCGGAATAGGCGCGCAGCGTCTTGATCCGCTTGATGCTCTCCGGTCCGCCCGCGACGAAGCCCGAGCGCAGCCCGGGCAGGTTCGACCGTTTCGACAGCGAGTTGAACAGCACCACCCGTTCGGGATCGGCCCCCACCTCCGCCGCGACGGTCAGCGCGCCCGGGGGCGGCGCGTCACGGTAGATCTCGGAATAGCATTCGTCGGCGAAGATGCGGAAATCGTATTTCTCCGCCAGCGCGATCAGATCGGCCCAGTATTCCCGGCTCGCCACCGCGCCCTGCGGGTTGGCGGGCGAACAGATATAGGCGACGGCGGTGCGGTTCAGCACCTCTTCGGACAGCGCGCCGAAATCGGGCAGATGACCGCTGGCGGCGGTGGCGGGCAGGAACATCGGCTCCGCGCCGACCGAGATCGCCGCGATCATGTAGACCTGGTAGAACGGGTTGGGGATCAGCACCACCGGGCGCTGGCCGTTCTTGGTCTCCGGGCAGAGCGCCATGGCCGCGTTATAGAGCCCCTCGCGGGTGCCGTTCAGCGCCATGATCCCGGTGTCGGGATCGGCGGTCACCCCGTAACGGCGGCCCATCCAGTCCGAGATCGCCCCGCGCAGCGCGGGCGAGCCGTCGTTGGGTGGGTAGCTGTTGAACTCCGCCGCATGCGCCACGATGGTCTCGGTCACCCAGGCCGGGAATTCATGCTTGGGCTCGCCGATGGTCATATGCACGACATCGCCGCCGGGCTCGTGAGAGTCCAACAGCGCGCGCAGGCGCGGAAACGCATAGGGCGGCAGGTTCGAAAACCGCTCGGGATAGTTCATCTGTCTGCCTCGATATCGGGATCATTGGCGTCCCGTTTGCGAAGCAGGTTACAGGCAGGCCGCCGTTGCGTCCAGCCTAAGCCGGTGTCGGCGCGGGGAAATGTGGCATTCAGGCCCGCGCGGCCAGGCCCAACCGGTCAGGCCAGCGCGACCTCGGCCGCCGCGCCCAGCCGCAACAGCGCCTCCTCGGTATTGGGCGCCGCCAGAAGCTGCACCCCGCAGGAGGGCGTGCCGGTCGGCAGGCTCAGCCCGCAAAGCCCCATCAGGTTCCCCACCCGCGTGTTGCGCAGGGTCAGCAGGTTTTCGGTGACGTAGTACTCGGAATCGCTCATCAGCCGGTCCACGTCCGGCGGCAGGATCGGCGCGGTGGGACAGAGCACCGCGTCGAACCCGGCGGTGGCGCGGGCCCAGGCGGCGCGGGCCGCCTCCAGCTGCTGCCATGCCGAAACATAATCGGGGGCCGAGAATTGCTTGCCCGCGCGGAACCGGTCGCGGATCTCGCCGAACATCGCGTCCGGGCTGGCCTCGATCACATCGCGCCACAGGCCATAGGCCTCGCCGGTGAACAGCACCGCCGACAGCTTGTGCGCCTCGGCCAGCTCCGGCACGTCGATCTCGACGATTTCTGCCCCGGCGGCGCGGAACTTCGCCACCGCCTCGGCAAAGGCGCGCGCCGGTTCCTCGCGCAGATCGTCCTGCACCAGCGTGTTCAGCACCGCAAGCCGCCGCCCCTTGAGCGTCGCGCCGGTCAGATCGGCTGGCCGTCCGCCCTCCAGCGCCGCCAGCAGCAGCGCCGCATCCTCGACCGAGCGCGCCAGCGGCCCGACCGTGTCGAACTTCAGGCATAGCGGCACCACGCCCTCCAGCGTCAGCCGCCCGGAGGTTGTCTTCAGCCCCACCAGATCGTTCCAGGCCGAGGGGATGCGTACCGAACCGCCGGTGTCGGAACCGATACCCGCCACCGCCAGATTGAACGCCACCGAAGCCGCCGCCCCGGAGGACGACCCGCCCGGCGCCGCCTTGGGGTCGTTCACATTGGGCGAGGTGGCGGTGACCGGGTTCAGCCCCAGCCCGGAAAAGGCCAGCTCGCTCATATGGGTCTTGCCGAGGCACACCAGCCCCATGGCGGTGGCATTGCGCAGCGCCGGCGCATCCGCCTGCGGCACCCGGCCCTTCAGCAGCGCGGAGCCCGCCTCGGTCGCCACACCTGCGCTGTCGAACAGGTCCTTCCAGCTGATCGGAACGCCATCGAGCGGCGACAGCCGGCGGCCCACCTTGGCCCGGGCCTGCGCCGCCTCGGCCTCTGCCAGCGCGCGGTCATGGGTGACGCGGGCATAGATGCGGTCGGCCATCGGGTGGGCGTCGATCGCATCGAGATAGGTCCGGGTCAGCGCCACCGGGTCGATCTCGCCCCGCCCGATCCCGCGCCCCAGATCGCCCGCCGTCATCGTCAGCCAGTCCTGCATATCATTCCCCTGCGAAAGTGTTTGCGCGACGGTAGCGACAGCGTCACGCATGGACAATCCCGAAGCGAGGGTCATATTGCAGCGCATGGAAAACACATCCGATATCCTGATCGTCGGCGGCGGGCTGAACGGCCCCGCGCTGGCCCTGGCGCTGGCCCAGTCCGACCAGCGCGTGACCCTGATCGACGCCCTGCCCGAGGCGCTGCGCAAGGATGCCGGTTTTGACGGGCGCGCCTATGCGCTGGCGCTGGCCTCACAACGGCTGCTTCAGGCCATCGGCGTCTGGAACCGGATCGCGGATGAAGCCCAGCCGATGCTGGACATCAAGGTCACCGACGGCCATGCGGGCGCCGGGCCGTCGCCCTTTTTCATGCATTTCGACCATGACGAGATCGAAGAGGGCCCGATGGGCTACATGGTGGAGGACCGCCACCTGCGCCGCGCCTTTCTCGACGCGCTGGATGAGGCGGAGAATGTCACCCAGGTCGACGGCACCGTGGTAGATCAGTCCACCGGCCCGGCGGGGGCCGAGGTGGTGCTGGCCGACGGCAAGGTTCTGAAAGCCAGGCTGCTGGTGGGCTGCGACGGACGAAACAGCGGCACCGCGCAGCGCGCGGGCATCTCGCGCACCGGCTGGGGCTACGGCCAGACCGCGCTGGTCTGCGCCATCGAACACGAAAAACCGCACCACGGCGTCGCGCATCAGTTCTTCATGCCGCCCGGTCCGCTGGCGATCCTGCCGCTGACCGGCAACCACAGCTCCATCGTCTGGAGCGAACGGACCGAAACCGCCGCGGAAATCAACGCGTTGCCGGAGGCGGAGTATCTGGCCGCGCTGCGCCCCCGGTTTGGCGATTTCCTGGGCGAGATCAAGCTGGCCGGCAAACGCTGGAGCTACCCGCTGGGGCTGACCGTGGCCAACAGCTTCATCGCCGAGCGTCTGGCGCTGGTGGGCGATGCGGCCCACGGGATGCACCCGATCGCGGGCCAGGGCCTGAACGCCGGGCTGCGCGATGTGGGCGCGCTGGCCGAGGTGCTGGTGGAAGCCGCACGGCGCGGCGAGGATATCGGCGCCGCCCCGGTGCTGGAGCGTTACCAGCAATGGCGCCGCTTCGACACCGCCACGCTGGCGCTGGCCACAGATGCTTTCAACCGGCTGTTTTCCAACGATAACCCGCTGCTGCGGCTGGGCCGGGACCTAGGCATGGGGCTGGTCAATTCCATCCCCGCCCTGCGCCGCGGCTTCGTCCGCGAGGCGGCGGGCCTGACCGGCGACCTGCCCCGCCTGCTGCGCGGCCAACCGATCTGAGCAAATGCGCCGCCCAGCCAACCGGGGCGCGCCGCCGCGCCTTTTTCTGGCTGCAAATATCCCCGCCGGAGGCAGCGCCCCAGAGGGGCGCCCCGCGTCAGTCGAGCTTGCGCGCCTCGTCCACCAGCATCACCGGGATGCCGTTGCGGATCGGAAAGGCCAGCCCGGCGGCCTTGGAGACCAGCTCCTGCTTGTCCGCGTCATATTCCAGCGTGGTGTGGGTCTGCGGACAGATCAGCGCCTCCAGCATACGGCGGTCAAAGGCGGGGGCGCCGGGATCCCGGTCGGTTTGGGGATCTGTCCGGGGATCGGTCATTGCAGGGTCTCCTCACTCGATCCGCCACGCATCGAAAACTCGATCAGCGTGACCAGCGTTTCGCGCCGGGTCTGCAGCGACGGCGCCTCCAACAGCGCCTGCTTGTCCTCGGGGTCGAAGTCAAGCAGCATCGACAGCGAATTGATCAGAAGCTCGTCCTCGGCCTCTTTCAGCGTGTCCCAGTCGGTGTCGAGCTGGCGGGCCGAGAAAAACCGCCCCAGCAGGTCCAGAAACCGCGTCCGGTCGAAACAGGGATCGCGTTCCTCCTGCCCCAGATCGCGCTCGAACCCGGCCCAGGACACCGCGCAGCGGCGATAGGGGACAAAGCCCTCGATCTCGCTCTGGATGCGGAACCGGCTGATGCCGGTCAGCGTGATCAGGTAGCGGCCGTCCTCGGTTTCGGAAAACTGGGTGACGCGGCCGGCGCAGCCGATGCTGTGCAGCGCATCGGGCCGCCCCAGCGACGGACCCGGCTGGGCCATGCCGATCAGCCGCTGCGGCGTCTTCAGCGCATCCTCCAGCATCTGCAGATAGCGCGGCTCGAAGATATGCAGCGGCAACCGCGACCGGGGCAGCAAAAGCGCCCCGGGCAGCGGGAAAACGGCGATGGTATCCGGCAGGTCGGCAGCTTGCATCATTGCGATGAGTCTAGCCCCGAAGCGGGATTAGGCAAATATCATCGAGCTCAGCTTGCGCCGCCCGTTCAGCACCACCGGATCGTTCGGCTTGAGCGCCTCGAAAATGGTGAAAAGCTGCGCCTTGGCGGCGCCGTCGTTCCATTCGCGGTCGCGCCGGAACAGCTCCAGCAGCTGATCGACCGCCGCCTCCACCTCGCCATTGGCGTGCAGCGCCATGGCCAGGTCGAAACGCGCCTGGTGGTTGGCCGGATCGGCCTCGACCGCGGCGGTCAGGTCGGCCACCGGACCGGCATCGGCGGCCTGGCGCGCCAGTTCCAGCTGTGCATGCGCGGCCTCAAGCTCGGGCGCGTGGGAAATCTCGGCCGGGGCGCCGTTCAGCACCGCCTCGGCCTGCTCCAGATCGCCGGCGGCGATATGGGCGCGCACCAGCCCGCCATAGGCGGCCGCATGGTTGGGATCCTCACCCAGGATGGCGGCAAAGGTCTGCGCCGCATCGGCGGCGGCGCCCTCGCTCAGCATCTCTTCGGCAGCGGCGACCGCTTCGTCCAGCTGTCCGCCAGCGGTCTCGCCGCCCCCGGCCTGGATCACCCGGTCGATGAACGCCTTGATCTCGGAGGCCGGCAGCGCCCCCTGGAAGCCGTCCACCGGCTGGCCCTGGAAAAACGCGTAGACGGTCGGGATCGACTGGATCTGCAATTGCCCGGCCAGCATCTGGGCCTCGTCCACGTTGACCTTGACCATCCTGACCGCGCCGCCGGCGGCCTTGACCGCATCCTCCAGCATCGGGCCCAGCGTCTTGCACGGCCCGCACCAGGGCGCCCAGAAGTCGACGATGATCGGGACCTCTTTCGAGGCCTCGATCACATCGGCCATAAAGGTGGCTTCGGTTGCGTCCTTGATCAGGTCGGCGGCCGGTGCCGCCCCGTTGCCCGAGAGAATATCCATCATTTCAGCTCTCCGCTGCTTTGTGCTTGCGCCCTATATGAAAGCTGCGGGCGCGGAAACCAAGGGGGCGATCCGTCCTGAGCGCCCCTTCCTCGCGATCAGAGGTCGAATTCGGCGAAAACCGGGGCATGATCGCTGGGCTGGTCCCAGCCGCGGGCGGCGCGCAGCACGCGGCTGCCGTGACCGGCCTTGGCGATATCCGGGGTCGCCCAGATGTGATCCAGCCGACGGCCCTTGTCGGCGGCGTCCCAGTCGCGGGCGCGGTAGGACCACCAACTGTACAATTTGCCCTCCGGAATGTCCGCCCGGGTGATATCCACCCATTTGCCGGCGTCCTGTGTCTCGGCCAGCTGTTCGACCTCGACGGGGGTGTGGCTGACCACCTTGAGCAGTTTCTTGTGATCCCAGACGTCATCCTCGCGCGGGGCGATGTTGAGATCGCCCACCAGGATGGATTTGCCGAACTGCTCGTCGCGGAACCAGTCGCGCATGCCGGTCAGGTAATCGAGCTTCTGGCCGAATTTCTCGTTCACCTCGCGGTCCGGCTTGTCGCCGCCGGCGGGAACGTAGAAGTTGTGGATCACCACCCCGTTCTCCAGCCGCCCGGCCACGTGGCGGGCATGGCCGAGGCCGGCGAAATCCATGTCGCCCATATCCTCGATCGGCAGTTTGGACAGGATCGCCACGCCGTTGTAGCCCTTCTGCCCGCGCGCGATCATGTGGTGGTAGCCCAACGCCCTGAACCCTTCGAGCGGGATCTTCTCCACCGGGCTCTTGCACTCCTGCAGGCAGAGCACATCGGGCGCCTCCTGCTGCAGCAGCTTGCAGACCAGCCCCTCGCGCAGGCGGACCGAGTTGATGTTCCAGGTGGCAAGGGTGAAGGGCATCTTGGGGCTCCTGTTGCGGGATGGTGAATACCTATGCGCTGCGGCGCCGGGGCTCAAGCGCGCGGTTGCACCGGCCCGGCGTCTGCCCCTGACCGCGAACGACAGCCAATGCCGGAGCGGAGCTCGCGCGGGGACGGGACAGGGGCCCGGTTCGACGAGGGAAAACCAGCGCCTGCGACGGCGCCACACATGCAACCGCCCGACAATCGCTCCACAGCGCCCCTCCCACCGGCTCTGCGGTGGAAAAGCACCGCGGATCGCCGCCCGACACAGCGCAACAAAAAAAGACCGGGCGCAAAGGCCCGGCCAGGTCCAACAGGGAGGTGCATGTCATAACCCGGACATGCGCGGGACACTTAACAGATAAAGATTCACCTCAGGGGTGTCTTTGATCTGCGTCAACTCCGTTTTCCGGTCATGCCATCAGCCGATAGCCACCGGATTCCGTCACCAGAATCCGTGCGTTCGACGGGTCCGGCTCGATCTTCTGTCTCAGGCGATAGATATGGGTCTCCAACGTGTGCGTTGTAACCCCCGCGTTATATCCCCAGACCTCGTGCAGCAGAATGTCGCGGGGCACCACGCCCTCGGTGGCGCGATAGAGGAACTTGAGGATGTTGGTTTCCTTCTCGGTCAGCCGGATCTTGCGCTCGTCCTCGGTGATCAGCATCTTCATCGCCGGCTTGAAGGTATAGGGCCCAAGCTGGAACACCGCGTCCTCGCTCTGTTCGTGCTGGCGCAGCTGGGCGCGGATGCGGGCCAGCAGCACCGGAAACTTGAACGGCTTGGAGACGTAATCGTTGGCACCCGCATCAAGGCCCAGGATGGTGTCGGCGTCGGTGTCATGGCCGGTCAGCATCAGGATCGGCGATTTGACCCCCTGCTTGCGCATCAGCCGGCACAGCTCGCGCCCGTCGGTGTCGGGCAGCCCCACGTCGAGGATCACCAGGTCGAACAGCGCCTCTTTCACGCGCTCCATCGCCCCATGGCCGTCGCCGGCCTCGAAAACATCGAAATCCTCGGTCATGACAAGCTGCTCGCTCAGCGCGTCGCGCAGATCCTCGTCATCGTCCACCAGCAAGATTTTTTTCAACTGTGCCACGGGTGTCCTCCTGTGCGTTGGATGTCAGATGCGCCCTGCCGCCGCGACCGACAAGATTTGCTGCAAACCGCTCACGCTGACGTGTCTCCTGTACGGGATATGTTTCATATTCCGACAAAACCCCCTAGATACAACAGGCCCCAGAACCGGACCCGTGACATGAGCCTGCTGCCCGACATCAACGAACTTCTTGCCCGCGCGCGGGCCGACCTTCGTATGGGTGTGCCCGTGATCCTGCAGGGCGAGGGCGAGGCGGCGCTCGCCGTGGCCAGTGAAACGCTCACCGCCGCGCGGCTGGCCGATCTGCGCGCCCTGGGCGGCACCCCGGTGATCGCGATCACCGCGCGGCGCGCCGAGACGCTCAAGGCGCGCCCCTATGACGGCGATCTGGCCCGGGTAGAGGTCCCCGCCCAGGCCGATCTGGACTGGGTGCGCGCGGTGGCCGATCCCGCCGACGACCTGATCGCGCCGATGAAAGGGCCGCTGAGCAGCCAGCGCGGCGGCACCGCGGCGCTGCACCGACTGGCGATCGCCCTGGCCAAGAGCGCCCGTCTGCTGCCCGCCGTAGTGGTGGTGCCGGTGGCTGATGGCGCGGCCTTTGCCGCCGACTACGGCCTGACCCGGATCATCCACAAGCTGGCGGTTCCGCATCTGGGCGAACGCAGCCCGCTCAATGAGGTGGTGCATGCCCGCCTGCCGATCGAGGCGTCGGAGGCCGGCCGCCTGCATATCTATCGCCCCGAGGACGGCGCGGAGGAGCATTACGCCATCGAGATCGGCCGCCCCGACCGCGCCAAGCCGGTTCTGGCGCGGCTGCATTCGGCCTGTTTCACCGGCGACGTGATGGGCAGCCTGAAATGCGACTGCGGCCCGCAGCTGCGCGCGGCTCTGGCGCAGATGGGGGCCGAGGGGGCCGGTGTTCTGCTTTACCTCAATCAGGAAGGGCGCGGCATCGGGCTCGCCAACAAGATGCGCGCCTATAGCCTGCAGGATCAGGGCTTCGACACGGTGGAGGCCAACCACCGGCTGGGGTTCGAGGATGACGAGCGCGACTTCCGCCTCGGCGCCGATATCCTGCGCGAACTGGGGTTCTCCTCGGTGCGGCTCCTGACCAATAACCCCAAGAAGATCGCGATGATGGAAAAGACCGGCATCGCGGTGGCCGAACGGGTGCCGCTCAAGGTCGGCGAGACGGCCCATAACCGCGGCTACCTCGCCACCAAGGCCCGGAAATCCGGGCACCTGCTGTGAGTCCCTCCGACATCGTGCTGACCCCCATGGGCGTGCGGTTTGCCGGGCGTCTGCTGCCCTGTTCCATCGGCAAGGGCGGAGTTTCCAGCGACAAACGCGAGGGCGACGGGGCGACGCCGACGGGCAGCCACCGGATCGTCGGAATGCTCTACCGTCCCGACCGGATGGCGCGGCCGGCGAGCTGGGCGCTGCCCATCGGGCCGCGCGACCTGTGGTCGGACGCCAGCGGCGATGCCGCCTATAACCACTGGGTGCGCGCGCCCTATCGCCCCAGCCACGAGCGGCTGCGGCGTTCCGATCCGCTGTACGACCTGGTTCTGCTGACCGACTGGAACTGGCCCAGGGCGCAGGCCGGCCGCGGCTCGGCGATCTTCCTGCACCAATGGCGCCGCCCGGGCTACCCGACCGAGGGCTGCATCGCCTTTTCCCGCGCGGACCTGCACTGGCTCGCCGCGCGGGTGCAGCCCGGCACACGGATCATCGTGCGCGGCTGATCAGTCCGGGTATTTGCGCTGCGCCTTGGCGCGGGCCAGCACCTTGTTGCCGCTGCGGGCGGTGGCGGTCCATTCATAGGTATGTACGCCACCCGGCGGACAGGGGCTCTTGTAGGTGAAGGTGCCGAAGGGCAGGCGCCCGTCGCCGGTGATCCCCAGCCGCTTGCTGCCGCCGTGGTCATAGCCCGGGACATCGAGGTCCTTCATCTCGAACTGGATCGAGGTGGTCCCCTCCGGTACCCCCGACAGGGTGAATTCCGGATTGCCGACCCGATTCGGCCGGCCCGAGGTGCAGGCCGGAATATTGCCCCAGGAGTCGAAGCTCAGCCTGAAGTCGGCCGCCGCCGGCGTCGCCGTCGCCGACAGCAGAACGGGGATAGTCCATAGGAATCGTCGCATCGTCGCCTCCCATCTGACATGCGGCCCCAGTCTGCGTCAGGGTCGGCGCGCGGCGCAAATGACAATTTCGACGTCAGCCGTAGCTGCGTTCGCCGAAAATGGCCGATCCGACGCGCACGTGGGTGGCGCCCAGCGCGATGGCGGTTTCGAAATCGCCGCTCATGCCCATCGACAGCCCCTCCAGCCCGTTGCGTTCGGCGATCTTGGCCAGCAGCGCGAAATGCAGGCTGGGTTCCTCGTCGACCGGCGGAATGCACATCAGCCCCTTGAGCGGCAGGTCGAGCGCCCGGCACTCTGCCACGAAGGCATCGGCATCGGCGGGCAGGATGCCGGCTTTTTGCGGCTCTTCCCCGGTGTTGACCTGGATGAACAGCTCGGGACAGTGCCCCTCTTCCTGCGCCAGCCGCGCCAGCGTGGTCGCGAGTTTGGGCCGGTCCACCGAATGGATCGCGTCAAACAGGCCGATGGCCTGGCGCGCCTTGTTGGTCTGCAACGGGCCGATCAGATGCAGCTCGATCCCGTCATAGCGTTCCTTGAAGGCCGGCCATTTGCCGATCGCCTCCTGCACGCGGTTCTCGCCGAAGATGCGATAGCCCTGCTCCAGCACCGCTTCGACCCGCTCCAGCGGCTGCACCTTGGAGACCGCGATCAGCTTGACCGACCCGGGCGCGCGCCCGGCCTCGGCCTCGGCCTTGGCGATACGGGATTTGATCTCTTCCAGCGACATATCGGCCCCCTTGCTTGGTCTTGGCGGCAGGAAAACACCAGTTGGCCGCAAAAGGGAAGGGCGGCAAAGAGACCCGCCCAAAAGAAAAGGGCAGGTCCGAAGACCTGCCCAAATCACGTCAGACGTGACGACAGCTATTAGAAGCTGAAGTACACACCAGCCTGAACGGTGGTGTTGTCTGCCGACGACTCACGCCAGCCGGCTTCGAAGGAAGCGCCGCCGCCCAGGTCGTAGGAGTAGTGGATGCCGTAGGAGGTGCCTTCGCCGCGGTCCAGCAGAGCGGTGTCGCGGTTGTCGCCACGGCCGGCCAGGACGTCAGCAGCCGAAACTGCGTCTTCGTCGGTGACCCAGACCAGGATGTTCGACGCTGCGCCGATATCCATGTTGCCGTACAGGCCCCACTTGGAGATGCCGTCGTTGTCAGCATAAGCAACGCGGATGCCGTACTGGCCCAGGTCGCCGGACAGGCTGACGGCCACTTTGTCGGCCCACAGGATGTCGGACTGCTGAGCAGCGATGGCTGCGGTCCAGTCGCCGAAGGTGTAGGCGATGTTGGCACCGAAGGTGTCAACAGCGGTCGCGCCGTTGTCGGTCGAGTACGACAGGTGGCCGCTGAAGCCGCCCGAGGAGTACAGAACTTCGACGCCGTTGGCGCCAACGCCAGCCGACGAGTACGCGTCCCAGTTGAAGTATTCGTTGTTCACGTTGGTGACCAGCGAAACGAAGCCAGCGCCGTCGATGCCGGTGCCCGCGGTGCGGGTTTCCAGGTACAGGCCGGACATGTTTTCGATTGCGCCGATGATGTTGCCGACGCCGACGCTGAAGCCGCCGTAGCTGGCGTAGAAGCGTGCACCGTTGAAGGCACCGCCGCCCGGAGCGTTGTCACGGCTTTCGATCTGGGCACGAGCACGTGCACCCAGGACGACGCCACCGTCGGTTTCGGTCGACACGTCGAACTGGAAACGCAGACGGCTGGTGATGGTGGTTTGCGGAATGGTGTTCACAGCGCGATCGTTGGCGTCGTTGTAGTCGATACCAAAACGGCCGTAGCCGCCGATCTTCACTTCGGCTGCAGCCATGCCCGCGGTCGCGATCAGTGCAGTCGTTGCGAAAAGAACCTTTTTCATAGTCTTTCCCTCGGTTTTCGATTCATACGCCCAAACCGGGGAATCCGGTGTGGGTATGGCAAGGGGTTTCGCTCTTTCGGGCCTCTTTTGGCAAGGGCCACGGTCTGGCACGGGTCAAAGTCGTCCCGGATGGTGCAGCTTTGCCACAGTCCTGTTACAGCCGCGCAGGGGGCCTGCGTACCACCGCCCGGCGCGAATAACTGCCGCATCCTGCGGCGCATCCGCCGGTGGCAGCGCGCGGCCGCCCCTTTACCGGCCACTATACTAAGGCCTTGCTCAGCATGGCCCCGTTGGTTAGGACAGGCCAGAGCGGAAAAGCCGGGGCTGCCCTATGACATTCCTGAAGAACCCTTCCAAGGTTATCTTGATTCTGACTGTGTGCCTGGCTGCCGCATCCTGCGGCCGGGGCCGCAACGCAGGCGAGGGCCGGGTCGTCGAAACCGTACCGTTTCAAGACCAGATCGCCCATAACCGGGAATCGGCACCGATGGCGTACGAGCGCTCGTCGATCTGGGACCTGTTCGGGCCGGGCAAGGCCGATACAAAGGTTCAGGTGAACCGCTATCTCTGGGCCGCCTCGCTGGATGTGCTCAACTTCCTGCCGGTGCAATCGGTCGATCCCTTCACCGGCGTGATCGTCACCGGCTATGGCACGCCGCCGGGCGGCGGCCGGGCCTATCGCGCCACGGTGCATATCAGCGATCCGGCGCTCGACACCCGCTCGCTCAACGTGGCGCTGCAGACCAGGGGCGGCCGTCCGGTCGCCGCCGGCACCGCCCGCGCGGTCGAGGATGCGATCCTGACCCGGGCCCGCCAGTTGCGCGTGCGCGACAAGAAGCTCTAGAAAGCAGGGCAAAACCGCAGTAACACCACGCCGGGTTTTTACCCGGCGTTTTCATTCTAAAGGACCGCAGCGATGTCGCGTTACTCTGCCGCCGAAATCGAAGCCAAATGGCAGGAAGCCTGGGACAAGGCCGGGATCTTCACCGCACGGCGCAGTGCAGACAAGCCGAAGTACTATGTGCTGGAGATGTTCCCCTACCCCTCGGGGCGCATCCACATGGGCCATGTGCGCAACTACACCATGGGCGACGTGATCGCGCGCTACAAACTGGCCACCGGGCACAACGTGCTGCACCCGATGGGCTGGGACGCCTTCGGGATGCCGGCGGAAAACGCCGCCATGGCCATCGGCGGCCACCCCAAGGACTGGACCTACAACAACATCGCCGACATGCGCGGCCAGATGAAGCCGCTGGGCCTGTCGATCGACTGGTCGCGCGAGTTCGCCACCTGCGATCCGGAGTATTACGGCCAGCAGCAGGCACTGTTCCTCGACATGCTCGACGCGGGCCTGGTCTATCGCAAGAACGCGGTGGTGAACTGGGATCCGGTCGACATGACCGTGCTGGCCAACGAACAGGTAATCGACGGCAAGGGCTGGCGGTCCGGCGCCGAGGTCGAGCGGCGCGAGCTGACCCAGTGGTTCTTCAAGATCTCCGACATGGCAGAGGAGCTGCTCGACGCGCTCGACGGGCTCGAAAACTGGCCCGCCAAGGTGCGGCTGATGCAGGAGAACTGGATCGGCAAGTCGCGCGGGTTGCAGATGAGCTTCGATCTCACCGCCCCGGCCCACGGCCACGAGCGCATCGAGATCTACACCACCCGGCCCGACACGCTGGCCGGCGCCAGCTTCATCGCGCTCAGCACCGACCATCCGCTCTCCAAGGCACTGGAAGGCGACAACCCCGCGCTCGCCGCCTTCAACGCCGAATGCCGCAAGATGGGCACTTCGGAGGCCGAGCTGGAAAAGGCCGAAAAACGCGGCTTCGACACCGGGCTGACGGTGCAGCACCCGCTGTACCCCGATCATACCCTGCCGGTCTGGGTCGCCAACTTTGTTCTGATGGATTACGGCACCGGCGCGATCTTTGCCTGCCCGGCGCATGACCAGCGCGACCTGGATTTCGCCCGCAAATACGACCTGCCGGTGATCGACACCTTTGTCGCCATGGACAGCGACGCGCGGGTCAAGAACGAGGCCTTCGTGCCGCCGAAAACCGAGAAGGTGCGCTGGATCGACCAGCCCGCCGGCATCGAAGAGGCCACCGGGCAGGAGGCCATCGACGCCACCATCGACTGGGCCGAGAAAAACGGCCTGGGCCAGGGCAAAACGCAGTTCCGCCTGCGCGACTGGGGCCTCTCGCGGCAGCGCTACTGGGGCTGCCCGATCCCGGTGGTGCATTGCGGCGACTGCGGCGTTGTGCCTGAAAAGAAAGAAAACCTTCCGATCCAGCTGCCCTATGACGAGGGCGGCAAACCGATCGACTTCTCGATCCCCGGCAACCCGCTGGACCGCCACCCGAGCTGGCGCGACTGCGCCTGCCCGAAATGCGGCAAGCCGGCGAGGCGCGAAACCGACACCATGGACACCTTCGTCGATTCGTCCTGGTATTATGCCCGGTTCACCGCGCCGCGCGCCGAAACGCCCACGGTGATGGAAGAAGCCGAGTACTGGATGAACGTCGATCAGTATATCGGCGGCATCGAGCATGCGATCCTGCACCTGCTCTATTCCCGCTTCTTCGCGCGGGCGATGCAGATCACCGGCCACCTGCCGAAGTCGGCCATCGAACCCTTCGACGCGCTGTTCACGCAAGGGATGGTGACGCACGAGATCTACCAGACCCGCGACGACAAGGGCCGCCCGGTCTACCACCTGCCCGAGGATGTGATCGAACTGAGTGTCGACGGCAAACGCCAGGTGGTGCTGCGCCACGACCTGCTGGTGAAAGAAGGCGCCAGCGACGACGAACTGTTCCTGATCGCCCAGGGCAACGACCTGGTGGTCGAAACCGTGCCCTCGGCCAAGATGTCGAAGTCGAAGAAAAACGTGGTCGACCCGGTCAGCATCATCTCGGCCTATGGCGCCGACACCGCGCGCTGGTTCGTCCTCTCCGACAGCCCGCCGGAGCGCGACGTGGAATGGACCGCCGCCGGCGCCGAGGCCGCGTTCAAGCACCTCAGCCGGGTCTACCGCATCGCCGCCGAGATCGATGCAGACGCCCCCGCCACCGATCAGGACAGCGCGCTTTTGCGCGAGATGCACAAATGCATCCACGACGTGACCGGCGGCGTGGAAAGCTTCGGCTTCAATGCGGCGATTGCGAAACTCTACGCCTTCACCAACACGCTGGCCAAATCCAAGGCCGGCGGCGCGGCCAAGCGCGAAGCGGCGCTGACGCTGGCACAGCTGATGTCGCCGATGACGCCGCACCTGTCCGAGCAGATCTGGCAGATGCTGGGCGGCGAGGGGCTGATTGCCACCGCGCCCTGGCCCAAGGCGGACGAGGCGATGCTGGTCGACGATACCGTCACCCTGCCGATCCAGATCAACGGCAAGCGGCGCGCGGAAATCAGCGTGCCCAAGGACATGGACAAGGCAGAGGTTGAAAAAGCCGCGCTGGCGGTGGACGCTGTGCAAAAGGCGCTGGACGGGGCGGCGCCGAAAAAGGTGATCGTCGTCCCCGGACGGATCGTGAATGTCGTCGTTTGACCGCAGAAGCCTGTTGATCCTGCCGCTGGCGCTCGCCGCCTGCGGATTTACCCCCGTCTACGGCCCCGGCGGCACCGGCAGCGCCCTGCGCGGCCGGGTGCAGGTGCAGGAGCCGGACGCGCCCGACGACTACATCCTGGTGCGCACGCTGGAAGACCGGCTGGGCCGCGCCCAGGCCCCCGCCTATGCGCTCAGCTACACGCTCGCCACCCGGACCGAGGGACAGGCGGTGACCGCCACCGGCGAGACCACCCGCTACAGCCTGGTGGGACAGGTGGACTATGCGCTGACCGATCTGGAGACCGGCAATGTGGTTGCCTCCGGCAAGGTGCAGAACTTCACCGGCTATTCCGCCACCGGCTCCACCGTGGAAACCCTGTCGGGCGAACGCGATGCGCGCGAGCGGCTGATGACCATTCTCGCCGATCAGATCGTGACCCGCCTGTACGCCACCGCGGACCTGCCGGCATGAAGCTTTCGACGCGCGAGGCGGATCGCTATTTCGCCCGGCCCGACCCGGACAAGACCGGCATCCTTATCTACGGCGCGGACGCGATGCGCGTGTCGCTCAAACGCCAACAGGTGCTCAAGGCGCTGCTGGGCGAGAATGCCGAGGAGGAGATGCGCCTCAGCCGCCTGTCGGGCGGCGATCTGCGCAAGGATCCCGCGCAACTGCTCGACGCGGTCAAGGCGGTGGGCTTTTTCCCCGGCGCCCGCGCGGTGTTCGTGGAAGAGGCCGGCGACAGCACCGCCCCCGCGCTTCTGGCCGCGCTGCAGGACTGGGCGCCGGGCGACGCGCAGATCGTGGTGACCGCCGGCACGCTCAAGGCCAGCTCGAAACTGCGCAAGGCTTTCGAAAGCCACCCCAACGCCTTCGCCGTGGGTCTCTACGACGATCCCCCCTCGCGGGAGGAGATCGAGCGCACCCTGGCCGAGAAAGGCATCCGCGATATCCCGCGCGAGTCGATGGCCGCGCTGACCGATCTGGCCAATACGCTGGGGCCGGGCGATTTCGCCCAGACCATCGAGAAACTGTCGCTGTACAAATTCGGCGACGAACTCCCCGTTTCGCTGGAGGATATCGAGGCCTGCGCGCCGCGCTCGACCGAGGCCGCGCTCGACGATGTGCTGAATGTTGTAGCCGAGGGGCGCGCGGGCGAGATCGGCCCGCTGCTCAGCCGGTTGCAGGCGCAGGGGACCAACGCGGTGTCGCTCTGCATCGGCGCCACCCGCCATTTCCGCACGCTCTACGCGGCAGCCTCCGATCCCGGCGGCGCGGCGGCGGGGGTCGGCCGGCTGCGCCCGCCGGTCTACGGCAAACGGCGCGACCGCATCGTGCGGCAGGCGCAAAGCTGGGGCGCGGCAAACCTGGAAACCGCGCTAAGCCTGCTGACCGACACCGACCTGCAGCTGCGCTCGGCGGGACAGACCGCCCCGGCGATGGCGCTGGTCGAACGCGCGCTGATCCGGCTGGCGATGCTGGCGCGGCGGTAGGAGAAACCTGCTGGCCCGTCAGGGCACCGCTCTCCGCCCCACGAGAGCAAGCCGCGCAAGCGCCGGACCGTGGTTTGGCGCAGCTCCATCTGAACAGCGCGCTTTATTTCAGCCACATCCGGCCTCCATACGACCGACGCGCTCACGTCGACTAAGCGCCGAACCGCCGGGACGGTCCGGCGCTTGCGCGGCGCCCTTCGGGCTTGTCCCACGCTGAGGGGGATGGCTCAACGAGGTGGAGCAGAGAGGTAATATTCGGCAACAGCCCCCTACCCCTGCAAAACCTCCGCCACCGGACGCCTCAGCGACTTCGGCATCGCCGGGCCGCGCCCGACCCGCAGCACGAGGTTCGGCCGCTGATCGCCGAGCCCCAACAGGCTGCGCAGCTCCGCCCGCATCTCCGGCACCTCGACCGCCTGGTTGAGAAAGGCGCATTTCAGCCCGTCCAGCGTCGCCTGCAACATCAGCCGCTGACAGGCGCGCCCCGCCGCCACCCAGCCGCGCGGGGTGTTCTCCGGCGCGACCAGCACCACCAGCCCGGCAGAGGAGCGCACCTGTTCGGCGTATTTCGCGTTCTCTGCCTCGGCGGTGAACACCAGATCGAAGAGGCGCGGCCCCAGCCAGCCGGGCAGCGCGGGATTGCCGGAGGAGCCGGAAAACAGCCCGTCCCCGGCCCGTGCCGCCTGCACCGGATTGTAGCGCAGCCAGGTCTTCAGCTCCTCGACAAACGCCGGGGCGTTCACCTGACGGGTATTGCCCTCGATCACCAGCGCCAGCACCTGCGCGACCCGCTCCGGCGCGTCGATATAGAGCGCCTCGACCCCATGCGCGGCCGCGGCCTGCACCAGCGGGTCCGCCTCCTCCGGGCTGAGCGTGCTGCCGTCGTAGAGGCCGCGGGCGCTCTGCCGCTCAGGAATCGCGGCGAGCAGCGGCTGCGGCTCTGCCGCGCCCGGGGTCAGGTCCACCTGCAGCCCGTCCTCCGGCGCATCCGCTTCCACCACCCCGGCCAGACCGCGTGCCCGGGCGGCGATCGACAGGTTCTCCGCCGCGCAGCCGAGGCTGGCGAACAGGTGATGATCATCCGGGTCCACCACCGGCGTACGGCGGCTGAAATCGGGCCGCAGCGCAACGCCGCCCGCCGCCGCCGAAAACGTCCAGGGCTGGGTGTTGTGCCCGTTCGCCGCCAGCGTGGCATAGCGCACAAGATCGGCCAGCTCTGGCGTCGCCGGCAAGGGCTGGCCCATGCGCGCCAGCGCCGCCTCGTAGGGCCCCTTGCGCATTTGCCGCGCGGCATCCAGGCCAACGCCGGCAACCACCGCGCCGCCGCCGATCAGCATCAGCCGCCGTGTCAGTTTCGTCATCTGAGCCTCCCCGGCCGGTTTCTGCCCCGAACATACACGCGCCCGATGACATTGGCTTGACCTGTCTCAAACGGCCCCTTGCGGCCCGGCCGCGGGCAGCGGAAACTGCGCCCGAGGGAAAAGGGAGGATCCGATGTACAAGGTCTATGGCAGCGTCAGCAGCCGCGCGTTTCGCGTGCTCTGGATGCTGGAGGAACTGGGCGTAGCCTATGAATACCACGACGCCAAACCGCACAGCGAGGCGGTCCGCGCGCTGAACCCCGCGGGCAAGGTGCCGATCCTCGTGGATGGCGACGCGGTGCTGACCGATTCGACGGCGATCCTGACCTATCTGGCCGACAAGCACGGCAAGCTGACCTACCCCGCCGGGACCGTCGAGCGGGCGCATCAGGACGCGTTGTTGCACACGATCCTCGATGAATTCGATGCCGTGCTCTGGACCGCGACGCGGCACAAGTTCATCCTGCCGGAGGAGCGACGGGTGCCGGAGGTCTCGGCCAGCCTGAAATGGGAATTCGGCCGCAATCTGGAGCGGCTGGCGCAGCGGTTCGTGGGTCCGTTTCTGCAGGGCGATCAGATGACCATCGCCGATATCGTCGCGGTGCATTGCCTGAACTGGGCCTATGGCGCCAAGTTCCCGATGGAGAACGAAAAACTGCTCGCCTACGCCAAGGCAATGCGCGGGCGCGCGGCGTTCAAACGGGTCCGCGACATGGGCGCCTAATCCGCGCCCAACCGGGCCGCCGCGGCGCGGCCCGCCCAACGTCCGGTGGCAAGACAGGCGGTCAGCAGGTAGCCGCCCGTCGGCGCCTCCCAATCCAGCATCTCGCCGGCGCAATAGGTGCCCGGAACCGCCTTCAGCATCAGGGTATCGTCCAGCGCCGCGCGGTCGATGCCGCCGGCGGTGGAGATCGCCTCGTCCATCGGGCGCAGCCCCGCATGGCGGATCGGCAGCGATTTGATCAGGCTTGCCAGCGCCGCCGGCTCGGCGGGCAGCGGGCGGCCGAACTCCTGCAACAGCGCCAGCCGTGCCGGATCGAGTTTCAGCGCCTTGCGCAGATGGTTCGTCAGGCTCGCCTTGCCGCGCGGGCGGGACAGCCGGGCGACCGCCGTTTCCGCGTCCAGATCGGGCAGCAGATCGACCGTCAGCGGCGCGCCGTCGCGCAGCGCCGGGGTCAGCGGGTAGATCCCGCCGCCCTCCAGCCCGCGTTCGGAAATCACCGCCTCGCCACGCGAGGTGAGCGATCCGGCGGTGAACCGCACGCCCTTGAGCGGCTGGCCGAAACGCGCGCGCATATGCGCCGACCAATCCACGCAGAGCCCGGCGTTGGCGGGCGCAAACGGCGCCAGCTCCACGCCGCGATCCGCCAGCAGCGGCGCCCAGCTGCCGTCGGACCCCAGTCGCGCCCAGCTCGCCCCGCCCAGCGCCAGCACCGTCACCTCCGGCGCAATCCGCACCATGCCCTCGGGCGTATCGAAGGTCCGCGCGTCACCGTCCCAGCCGGTCCAGCGCCAGCGGGTGCGCCAGGTCACCCCCAGCCCTTCCAGCCGCGCCAGCCAGGCGCGCAGGAGCGGCGAGGCCTTCATGACATCGGGAAACACCCGGCCGGTGGAACCGGTGAACAGGCTCTGGCCCAAGCCGCGGGCCCAATCCTGCACCGCGTCGGGCCCGAACGCCTCCAGCATCGGGCGCAGCCAGTCGGCGGCCGGGCCATAGACGCGCAGGAAATCGTCGAAAGGTTCGTCCTTGGTCAGGTTCAGCCCTGATTTCCCCGCCATCAGAAACTTGCGCCCAAGCGACGGCTTCGCCTCCGCCACCAGCGTGGCGATCCCGGCGCGCCCCAGCACCTCGGCGGCCATCAGCCCCGCCGGACCGCCGCCCACCACCAGGGCGCGGGGCTTGTCCTCTGCGCTGCGCTCGGTCACGCTCATGCCTCCGATCATCCTGTTATGCCGTTCCGATGCCCGACCCGATGCCAGATCCGACCTGCCCCCTCTGCGGCCGCCCGATCCCGGCGGATGTGCCACAAAGCCTGCATCACCTGATCCCGAAGCTGAAGGGCGGCAAGGGCGGGCCGACCGTGTTGTTGCACGATATCTGCCACCGCGAGATCCACGCCACCCTGACCGAGGCGGAACTGGCCCGCGAGTACCACAACATCGAGACGCTGCAATCCCACCCCCGGCTGGCGAAATTCATCGCCTGGGTGCGCAAACGCCCGCCCGGCTTCCGCTCACGGGTACCGGGCAAGCGCCGCAAACGCTAGGCCGCCTGTTCAAGCCCCGGGCGCGCAGAGCGCGCCGATCCCCCGGGCCACCTCCGGATCGGCGGCGCGGGTATCCGCCACCAGCGCCCGCGCGGTCTGCATCAGGGCGTCCGGCTCAACGATCCGGTCGATCAGGCCGAATGCGTAGGCCTCGTCAGCCGTGATCTTCTGCCCGCCCATCAGGATCAGTTTGGTCCGCGCCGGGCCGATCAGATCGATCATGCGGCCGGGGTCGGAGGGTTGCGGCAGGAAACCCAGCTTCATCACCGGGTAGAACACCTTGGCGGTGGGGACCGCGATCCGCAGGTCGCAGGCCAGCGCCATGCCCATTGCCCCGCCCGCCAACGTGCCGTTCAAGGCGGCGACGGTCAGCCCCGGCAGCCGCGCAATGGCGCCGGATAGCTGCTCCCACAGGGGCGAGGTGGCGAGGCCCGCTTTCGCCGCCTCCAGATCGGCGCCGGCGCTGAACACCTTGCCAGTGCCGGTCAGGATCAGCGCCTGCGCCTCGCCCGCGCTCTCGGCGATGCGGACCAGGTCCTCCAGCATCTCCGGGGTCAGCGAATTGGCCTTGTCCGGCCGGTCGATGGTGACGGTCCAGAGGCCGCCGTCCTGCTCCAGCCGGATCACAGCAGACCGACCCGGCGACGGATCGCCTCTTCCCGTAGGGAGATCTCGGTGCCGATAAACTCATCGGCATCCGGCGAACACATCCACAGCAGCGTGCGCGCCGGCCAGTCGGGCGGGATATGGTCGGACCAGTCGAGCTGACTGACCGGGTTGATGCCGCTGGCCTTGATCTCGCGCTGCATCTGGGTCGCCACCGTGCCGGGGCTGAGGCCCATGGCGCGGATGCCGTTGCCGCGCTCCTCCTTGTCGAGGCTCGCTGTCAGCATCGCCGCCCCGGCCTTGGAGGCGCAATAGGCGCTCCACCCCTCCAGCGCGTTGTGCGCCGCGCCCGAGCTGATGGTGAGGATCGAACCACCGCCCGCCTGCCGCATCGCAGGCAGCGCCGCGCGCATGCCGTAGAAGACGCCTTTGAGGTTGATGTCGATGGTCCGGCCCCACGCCTCCGGGTCGGCCTCGGCCAGATGGGCGATGGGGTCGATCACACCGGCGTTGCCGATCAGCACGTCGAGCCCGCCGAAACGGTCCGCCGCCGTCTGCACCGCGGCCTCCATATCCGCGTATCGGCTGACGTCGGCGCCCAGCGCCACCGCCTGCGGGCCGATCTCTTCGGCCAGCGCGGCGACCGCGTCACTGCTGCGCGCCAGCAGAATCACATTGGCACCGGCCGCGGCGAAAACGCGCCCTGCCTCGGCCCCGATCCCGCGGCTGGCGCCGGTGATCAGAACCGTTTTTCCCGTCATGTCCATGCATGGTCTCCCGGAATTTCTGTCGGCCAAGTGGTAATCCGGCATGACGCGCCGGTCCAGCCCTTCCCCCTTGACGCCTAGATGCCGAGAACGGACGATGCCACGAAAGCTTTCCAGGAGGATTTTTTCATGACGGTTTATCTTACGCGCGGAGCGGCGGCGGCGCTGCTTCTGTCGTGCACCGCCCATGGCGCGCTGGCCGATCTGAAGGCACAGGACGTCTGGTCGGACTGGCGCAACTACCTGTCCACCGCGGGCTATCAGATCACCGCGGCGGAAAGCATGTCGGGCGACACCCTGACCGTCAGTGACCTCAGCCTGGCGCTGCAGATGCCCGAGGAGCAGGGCACGGTTTCGATCCTTCTGGATCGGCTGGAGTTCGTCGAAGGCGGCGACGGCACGGTCAATGTCGCGATGCCCGCCAGCATGCCGATCACCCTGGACATGACCGACGGCACCGACGAGGTGACGGCGGTGATCGGCATCAGCCAGTCCGGCGCCGCGATGGTGGTCTCGGGCGCGCCCGACGACATGACCTATAACTACACCGCCGCCACGGTCGGGGTGACCCTGGACAGCCTGACGGTGGAGGGCGACACCCTGCCGCCCGAGGCGCTGCGGATGGCGGTGACGCTGAACAACATCATCAGCAGTACCCATATGCAGCTGAGCGACATGCGCAGCTACGACCAGGACATGAAGGCGGCCTCGCTGACCTACGACATGGCGTTCGACGATCCCGAATCCGACGATGCGGCAACCTTCCAGGGCAACATCCAGAAGCTCGGGTTCGAAGGCACCGGCAGCATGCCGCTGCAACTCACGGCCACCGACCTGCCGCAGATGCTCAAGGCCGGCTTCGCGTTCAACGGCACCTTCACCACCGCTTCGAGCGCCGGCAACATGTCGGGCACCGGCGACGGCGAGGATTTCTCGCTGATGACGGCGGCGCAGGCCAGCAAGCTGTCGGTGGCGATGGACGCCAACCACCTGGCCTATGACGTGTCGCAGGAGCAGAACCAGATCACCATGCAGACCGCCGAGGTGCCCTTCCCCATCGCGATCGCGATGCAGAAGCTGGCCTTCGCGCTCGACATGCCGGTGGCCCCCTCGCAAGAGCAGCAGCCGTTTGCCTTCGGGCTCACCATCGCCGATTTCACCATGCCGGAACAGCTTTGGGGCATCTTCGACCCGGGGGCGATCCTGCCGCGTGATCCGGCGACCATCATGGTCGACCTGAGCGGCAAGGTGAAACTGCTGGCCGACCTGCTGGACCCGGCGATTGCCGAAACAATCGACGGCAGCGATGCCCCTCCGGGCGAGCTGCACGCGCTGACGATCAACGCGCTGCGGGTCTCCGCCGCGGGGGCGGAACTGACCGGCACCGGCGATTTCACCTTCGACAACACCGATATGGAAAGCTTTGACGGCATCCCCGCCCCCACGGGCAAGGCCAGCCTGAAACTGACCGGCGCCAACGGGCTGATCGACAAGCTGATCCAGATGGGAATGATGTCGGACGAGGACGCCACCGGCGCGCGGATGATGATGGGCATGGTGGCGGTGCCGGGCGACGGGCCGGACACGCTGAACTCGGATATCGAGATCAACGATCAGGGCCAGATCCTGGCCAACGGTCAACGGCTGAAGTGATCCTTCCGCTTGCGCGATCGACCGCAAGATCAGCGCCGAAATTGACAGCGGGGCCGGTGCATGCCGGCCCCGATTTGCCTCCGCCTCCCCGCCGATCCCTTGCAGCGCGGGCGTTCCGGGGCTACCTCACTGCGTGACTTTTTCAAGCAAGGCCGCCCCATGACCCAATCTCTCGAAGAGCTGTGCCACAGCATGCTCGCCGCCGCGCGCAAGGCCGGCGCCGAGGCCGCCGACGCCATCGCCATCAGCGGCGGATCGGTCGAGGTCGACATCCGCGCCGGCGCCCTGGAAAAGGCGGAACGGTCGGAAAGCACCGATATCGGGCTGCGGGTGCTGATCGGGCGGCGGCAGGCCAATGTCTCCGCCTCCGACAGCCGGCCCGAAACGCTGGCCGAGATGGCCGAACGCGCCGTCGCCATGGCCCGCGAGACGCCCGAAGATCCCTATGCCGGCCTGGCTGACCCGGAACAGCTGGCGCAGGGCTGGGATGCCGCCGCGCTGGAGCTTGACGATCCCACGCCCGAACCCGCGCCTACCGCGCTGCAGGCCGATGCGCTGGCCGCAGAGGCCGCCGCGCTGGCCGTCGCGGGCGTCGATCAGGTGCAGGCCGCCGGCGCCTCCTACAGCCGCCACGCGGTGCACCTGGCCGCCAGCAACGGGTTTTCCGGCGGCTATGCGCGCACCGGGCGCTCCACCTCCTGCGTGGCGATCGCCGGCACCGGGACGGGGATGGAGCGCGACTACGACGGCGACAGCCGCACCTTCCAGTCCGACCTGCGCAGTCCGGAGGAGATCGGGGCGCTGGCGGGCGAGCGCGCGGTGGCCCGGCTGGGCGCCCGCAAGCCCGAGACAGGCCAGTTCCCGGTGCTGTTCGACGAACGCATCGCCTCCAGCCTGATCGGCCATCTGCTGGCTGCCGCCAATGGCGCGGCAGTGGCGCGCGGCTCGTCCTGGCTGAAGGACGAGCTGGGCAAGACGGTGCTCCCCGAACACCTGTCGGTAATCGAGGACCCGCATCGCCCCCGCATCGGCGGCTCCCGCCCGTTCGACGCCGAGGGGCTGCCGACGCAGCGCCGCGCCATCGTCGAAAACGGCGTGCTGACCAGCTGGACGCTGGATCTGGCCAGTGCGCGCAAGCTGGGGATGGACCCCACCGGCAATGCCGCGCGCGGGGTGTCCTCGGCCCCTTCGCCCGCCAACTGGAACATCGCGCTGACCCAAGGCGCGGCCAGCCGCGAAGACCTGATCCGCGACATGGGCACCGGCCTGCTGGTGACCTCGCTGATCGGCTCGACCATCAACCCCAACACCGGGGATTACTCGCGCGGCGCCGCCGGTCTCTGGGTGGAGAACGGCGAGATCGCCTATCCGGTCAACGAATGCACCATCGCGGGCAACCTCCGCGACATGTTGATGCGGATCATTCCGGCAAACGATGCGCGTACTTATCTCTCTCGCGTGGTACCCTCTTTGCTGATCGAAGGAATGACGCTTGCCGGAACCTGACCTGTCCCTGCTGATCGACGCCGCCCGCGCGGCGGGCGAGATCGCCTGCAGCTATACCGGCCCCGAGGCCCGGCGCTGGGACAAGCCCGCAGGCGCCGGCCCGGTGACCGAAGCGGACATCGCCGTCAATGACATGCTGGAAGAGCGCCTGCGCGCCGCCCGGCCCGACTACGGCTGGCTGTCGGAAGAGACCGAGGACAACAGCGACCGGCTGGACCGCGACCGCGTCTTTATCGTCGATCCCATCGACGGCACCCGCGGCTTTGCCGAGGGAGACAAGAGCTGGGCGCATGCGCTGGCCGTGGTCGAACATGGCGAGGTCACCGCGGCGGTCATCTATCTGCCGATGCACGATCTTCTCTACAGCGCCGAACGCGGCGCGGGGGCGCAACTGAACGGCGCCGCCATCACCGCCAGCGAGAACCGCGATCTGGACCGGGCCGAGATCCTCGCCACCCGCCCCAATCTGGAGGCGAAGCACTGGCGCAAGGGCGCGGTGCCGCAGTTCCGCCGCGCCTACCGCCCGTCGCTGGCCTATCGCATGGCGCTGGTGGCGCAGGGGCGCTACGACGGCATGCTGACGCTGCGGCCCAGCTGGGAATGGGATATCGCCGCCGGCGACCTGATCCTGCAGGAGGCCGGCGCGATCTGCACCGACCGGCGCGGCGCGCCGCTGCGCTTCAACAACCCGCGGCCGCAGGTCAACGGCGTGATCGCCGCCGGCCGGTCGCTGCACGAACGCCTCAGCGCCGCGCTGGAGCCGCGGGATCCGGATATCGCCCCCGCGCTGGTTCTGCCCAACGATCCGGCAGCCTGACCCGGCCCTGCCCGATCCGCACCGGCCCGATCGCGCCTGACCCGGCCGGTTCCGGCGCGCTGCCTTGACGCCGGACCGCCAAGGCGTAGGGTGCCGGCAAATCGGACGCCCGCAATTCGGAAAGGATGCCGACATGGCACAACGGCTGCACCTGGTCTTCGGCGGCGAGTTGATCGACCCGTCGAAAAGCGCGTTCAAGAATGTCGATGACATCCATATCGTCGGCATGTTCCCCGACTACGCCTCGGCCTATGCCGCCTGGAAAGCCGAGGCGCAGCGCACCGTGGACGACGCGCATATGCGTTACTACATCGCCCATATCCACCGGCTGCGCGACGAAGAACTCGAGGCCTCCGCAACCGAAGAGCTGGGCTGAGCCCATGCGGCTGTCGCTGGGGCTCGCGACCTATCGCGCGCTGTCCTGGCGGACGGCGCTGCCGGCGCAGGACCCGCCGCCGCCACGGCCCAAGGGGCCGCTGGTCTGGATGCATGCCACCAGCCCCGAACGCTATCTGGCGCTGCGCGACCTCGGCGCGCGGCTCAGGGCGCAGCGCCCCGATGTCCATCTGCTGCTGACCGTCAACGCCTCGGTTCCCGTCGCCGACCGGACGCGGCACGAGCCCGCGCCGATACCGCTGCTGTCGGATCACCCCGTGGCGGTGCGCGGCTTTCTCGAGCACTGGCAGCCCGATCTCTGCCTGTGGACCGGCGACGACCTGATGCCGAACGTGATCTGCCAGGCCGCCGAGCGCGGCACCGTCATGGTGCTGGCCGATCTCGCGGTGGAGGACCTGCCGCGTCGGCGCACCGGCTGGCTGACCGACCTCACCCGGCCCTGCCTGGAACGGTTCGATACCATCCTGACGGTCAGCGTCCCCGCCGCAGCGCAACTGCGCCGCCTCGGCGTGACCGGCGTCCGGATCGAGGCGCACTCCCGCCTGTTGATGGGGGTCAGCCCGCCGCCCTGCCCGGAAACCGCCCTGGTCGCCGCCACCCAGGCGCTGGCCGGGCGCCCACTGTGGCTGGCCGCCTATCTTCAGCCCGAAGAGATCGCGCCGATTCTGGCCGCCCATCGCGACGCGCTGCGGTTCCAGCACCGGCTGCTGCTGGTCGCGGTGCCCGCCGAACCGGAGGATACTGGCACGCTGATCGAGGCCGCCGGCGCCGCCGGGCTGCGCTATGCCGACTGGCACAGCGGAGATGCCATCGGCGAAGAGGTGCAGCTTCTGATCTGCGACGACACCTCCGATCTGGGCCTGTGGTATCGCATGGCGCCGGTGACATTCATGGCCGGATCGCTGGCCGGGGCGGGCGGCGGGCATTCCCCGTTTGCCGCCACCGCGCTGGGGTCGGCGGTGCTCTACGGTCCCTATGTCGCGAACCATGCCGAGGCCTATGCCCGGCTGGAACAGGCCAAGGCCGCCAGCCCGGTGCGCGATGCCGAAAGCCTGGCCCAGGCGGTGGTGCAGCTCTCGGCCCCCGATCACGCCGCCGCCATGGCGCTGGCCGGCTGGGACACCATCACCGAAAGCGCCGCGCTGACCGATCACCTCGTCGACATGGTCCAGGATCTGCTGGACCAGAAGGAGGCACGGGATGCGCGCGCCTGAGTTCTGGACCCGCCCGCCCGAGGCCCCCGGCTGGAAGGCCCGGCTGCTGGCGCCGCTGGGCGCGCTCTATGCCCGTGCCACCGCAAAACGGCTGGCGCGCGGACCGGGCCTCGACCCCGGCGTGCCGGTGATCTGCGTCGGCAACCTCAACGTCGGCGGCACCGGCAAGACGCCGACGGTGATCTGGGTGATCGAAGCGCTGCGCGGCATGGGCCATGTCCCGCATGTGGTCAGCCGCGGTTATGGCGGATCGCTGGAAGGGCCGGTGCAGGTCGATCCGATGCGCCACCGCGCCGGCCAGACCGGGGACGAACCGCTGCTGCTCGCGGCCTTTGCCGATGTCTGGGTCGCCCGCGACCGCGCCGCCGGCGCCCGCGCGGCGGCCGCGGCCGGCGCCACCGTCCTCGTGCTGGACGACGGATTCCAGAACCCGTCTGTACAAAAAAGCGCCTCGATTGTCGTGGTCGACGCCAACCAGGGCTTCGGCAACGGTCGCTGCTTGCCCGCCGGGCCGCTGCGCGAGCCGGTCGCCACCGGCTTGGCACGCGCCGATCTGGTGCTCTCCATCGGCGGGGCGGAGGCGCAGGAGAAATTCGGCCGGCTGTGGTCTGCCGCGTTGCCGGTGCCGCATGCCCGCGGCGCGCTGGAACCGCTGCAAACCGGGATGGACTGGGCCGATACCCCCACGCTGGCCTTTGCCGGCATCGGCCAGCCGGAAAAATTCTTCGCCACCCTGCGCGGCCTCGGCGCCGATCTGCGCCGGGCCGAGCCGCTGGACGATCACCAGCCGCTGTCCACCGCGCTGATGAACCGGCTGGAGGCCGAGGCGAAAGCTCTGGGCGCGCAGCTGGTCACCACGGAAAAGGATGCGGTGCGCCTGCCCGCCGATTTCCGCAGCAAGGTGATCACCCTGCCGGTGCGGCTGCGGGTGGACGAGGCCGATATGGTCAGAGACATGCTGCGCAAGGCCGCGCCGCCGCCGCCCTGATCCGCTCACTCTGTGTCGAGGCGGAACTTCAGAAAACTTTTGCCGTCATAAGTAACCTAGCCCAGCGGCCGGGCACCCAGCCGTGCGAGCCCGCCCAGATGCCGGCGCGACGGCGGCAACAGGAACGTCACGAAGGGGATACGCGGGTCGCGGCGGGCGAACGCCAGCGCCTTGCGCGCGATCCGTGCGCCCAGCCCGAAGTGTTCGGGGCACAGCACCAGACCGAAATCCCACTCCTCCCCCTCTTTCTGAAACCCGCCCCAGCCGGCATATGCGCCATCGCAGAGGGTCGCCCAATGGCCCAGCCCGTCACGCGCCCAGCAGGCCTCCTTGGCGGCGACGAAATCTGCGCAGCTCTGCGCCGTCCACTCGAAACCGGCCAGCGGCATATGCTCGGTCACGCGCGGGTCGGACATTTGGGCGATAATCGCCTCCGGCGGCACCTCGGTCAGGCGGGCGAAGGTAATATGACGGGACGTGTCGGAGGACATAACGGACGACTCGAAAATGCGGTCCTGCCGCCCGAAGGCACCAAGCGGCAGGACCAGAACACAGGATGTCGGGGAGGGACGACTGGTCTCAGGCCGGGTCGTCCTCACCCAGTTTCGGCGCGGCGCGGTCCAGCGCCAGCTCGGCATCGGAGAACGTGAACGGCGAGCGCACGCCGGGCACGCCATCCAGCTCGATCTGCATGCCGCGCGCCACCACCTGCGGATCGGCCATCACCTCGGCCATGTTGTTGATCGGACCGGCGGGCACGCCCTCGGCCTCGCAGGCGGCAAGCAGATCGGCCTTGGCGCGTTTCGAGGTCGCCGCCGTCAGCCGCGCAATCATCTCCTCGCGGTTGGCCAGCCGGTCCTTGTTGTGCAGGAACTCCGGCGCCTCGGCCATCTCGTCCAGCCCGAGGAGGCGGCACAGCCGCTGATACTGCGGGTCGTTGCCGGTGGCGATGATGATATGGCCGTCGGCGCAATCGAACACCTGATAGGGCGCCAGGTTCATATGCGCGTTGCCCATCATCCCCGGCGCCACGCCGGTGCTGAGATAGTTCATCGCCTGGTTTGCGGTGACCGCCACCGCCACATCCAGCAGCGCCATGTCGATATGCTGCCCCTCGCCGGTGCGCTCGCGCTGGTGCAGCGCGGCAAGGATCGCGGTGGCCGAATAGACCCCGGTAAAGATATCGGTGATCGCCACCCCGGCCTTTTGCGGCTGGCCGCCCGGCTCGCCAGTGATCGACATCAGCCCGGACATGCCCTGGATGATGAAGTCATACCCGGCGCGGTGGGCATATGGCCCGGTCTGGCCGAACCCGGTGATCGAACAGTAGATCAGCCGAGGATTGATGTGCCTGAGGCTGTCGTAGTCGAGCCCGTATTTCTTCAGACCGCCCAGCTTGAAATTCTCGATCACGATATCGGCGTCGCGCACCAGGTCGCGCACCTTTTCCTGCCCTTCCGGCGTGGTGAAATCGGCCAGAACCGACGCCTTGCCGCGGTTGGCCGAATGGAAATAGGCCGCCGAGACATCGCCCTCGCGCTCCACAAACGGCGGACCCCAGGCGCGGGTGTCGTCGCCCTTGGGGCTTTCCACCTTGATCACCTCGGCCCCCAGATCGGAAAGCGTCTGACCGGCCCAGGGGCCGGCCAGGATACGGGCCAGTTCGACGACCTTCAGGCCGGAGAGCGGGGCAGTCATTGCTTGGCCAGCTCCGCGTCGATGATCGCCTTGAAGTCTTCCCAGGGCTGGTTCTTCACCGGCGTGCCGTTGACGATAAAGCTCGGCGTGGCCTTGATATCGTCTTCCTCGGCGTGCTGCTGGTACCAGGCGACCAGAGTCTGCGCCTTGGTGCCGTCCTGCAGGCAGGCTTCCAGGGTGTCGTTCTCCAGCCCGGCCAGACGGCCGATCTTGCGCAGTTCGTCGATGATCTCGGGCGGGCCGCCGGCGCGAACCCAGTCGCTCTGGCCCTTGAAGATCAGGTCGGTGATGCCGAAGAACTTCTCCGGATCGCCGGAACAGCGCGCGATCATCGAGGCCCAGAGGCCGTAACGGTCGAAATAGACCTCGCGGTAGATGAACCGCACCTTGCCGGTGTCGATATATTCCGCCTTCAGCTTCTTGTAGGGGCCTTCGGCGAAGTTCGCGCAATGCGGGCAGGTGTAGGAGGAATACTCGACAATGGTCACCGGCGCATCCTCGGCGCCCTGAACCATGTCGGCGATGCTGGAGATGTCGATCTCGCCGGCTTCCTCGGCATTGGCCGCGCCGACCAGCAGCGGTTCGGAGAGACCGCCGGGGCGGTCGATGAAGATGAACGTGCCTGCCAGCAAAAGGACAGCCGCGAGGGCCGCGGGAAGTATCCGGGTCATCAGAACCCCTTTCTCAATTTCGTTGCTTGGATAGAACGTTGCGGGCCAGACGTTCAAGGGCCGTGCGCAACCCGTCGTCGGCGATGCCGCCCGCGGTTTCGGTGGCGTCCCGGCAGATCTCCGGGCTGGGCTCGGTCGGCGGCGGCGGGACCGGCCGCTCGAACTGGGCCTGGCCTTCGGCAAAGCCGGTGGGCGCGGTCTGGGTGATCCGCACCCGGCTGATCGCGTTGTAGCCGTAAACGGCGTTCACCCGCTCGCGCAGCTGGTCCTTCTGCATGTCCAGCATGGGCGCCTGGGCGCCGGTGGTCAGCACGGTCAGCGTCGCGCCGAACCCGCCGCGCCCGTAGCCGATCTTGACCGGGCGGGCGATGGCGGCGATTTCAGGTCCGGCGATCTCGGACCAATGGGTCAGCACGCGGGTCACCGCAAACCCACGGCTTTCGCCCGCGCGGCGGATCTGCTCGTTCAGCAGCGTCGCGGTGCGTTTGAAGCCCCGGGTTGTCGATTGGCGCGGCGCCATGCATGGATTCCCACTTGTTCGCCGCTATTCTATGCCGCAGGACCCCGAGTTCCAGAGAAACCCGAAGGCAGGGCGGATAAACATTGCGTGACACCGATTTCGACGCCGGTCCCGAGACCACAGCCATCGCGGACGCGTTGCTGGCCTGGTACGACGTGCATGCCCGCGAGCTGCCCTGGCGGGTCAGCCCGGCGGCGCGGGCGGCGGGCGTACGGCCCGACCCTTATCGCGTCTGGCTGTCGGAGGTGATGCTGCAGCAGACGACGGTGGCGGCGGTGCGCGATTACTTCCACCGCTTTACCACGCTCTGGCCCGATATCACCGCGCTGGCCGCGGCGGCGGATGCCGCCGTGATGGGCGAATGGGCGGGCCTGGGGTACTATGCGCGTGCCCGTAACCTGTTGAAATGCGCGCGTTTCGTGGCCGATGAACTCGGCGGACAATTCCCCGACAACCATGATGCGCTCCTGAGCCTGCCCGGCATCGGCCCCTATACCGCCGCCGCCATCTCCGCGATCGCCTTCGATGCGCCCGAGACCGTGCTCGACGGCAATGTGGAGCGGGTGATGGCCCGGCTACACGACATCCACACACCGCTGCCCGCCGCGAAACCGGAGCTGAAGGACCGCGCCGCCCGTCACACGCCGGTCGACCGGCCCGGCGATTACGCCCAGGCGGTGATGGACCTGGGCGCCACCATCTGCACCCCGAAATCCCCCGCCTGCGGCATCTGTCCACTGCGCACCCCCTGCCGGGCACGGGGGATGGGCACGGCGCCGGAACTGCCGAAGAAGACACCGAAAAAGCCCAAACCCACCCGCCGCGGCATCGTCTACCTTGCCCGGCGCGCGGATGGCGCCGTGCTGCTGGAGCGGCGTCCGGACAAGGGGCTGCTGGGCGGCATGCTGGGCTGGCCGGGATCGGACTGGGGCGAGGCGCCCGAGGACCGCCCGCCGTTCGCAGCGGACTGGCAGACCCTGCCGGGCGAGGTGCGCCATACCTTTACCCATTTCCACCTGATCCTGACGGTCAAGACCGCGCCGCTGCCCGAGGGCGTCGAACCGGCCACCGGCGAGGCGATCCCGCGCACGGCGTTCCGGCCCGGTGACCTGCCCACGGTGATGCGCAAAGCCTATGACCTCTGGCGCGGCGGCAGATCGGACGGGGCAGCATAATCCATGTGCAAGCCGCGGAAAAACGGGTAGAATCCGCCCGGTTCTGTACAACTCTCCGAGGTGCCCGATGATCCCCGCCGAAAAGCTGGCCCGCTGGCAGAGCGCGCTGCCCTTCTGGATCTCGTTCCTGCTGATCCCCGTCGCCTGGCTGGAGGCGGTGCAGGGCGGCTGGACGGTTCTCCTGCTGCCGCTGATCACCTGGTACCTGTTCGCCGGGCTCGACCAGTTGACCGGGCTGAACCTGGAGAACGCCGATCCGGAAACGCCGGCGCAGGATCTGATCTGGTACCGCATCCTGACCAGCCTCTGGGTGCCGCTGCAATTCGTCACCCTCTACGGGCTGATCTGGTACGTGACCCACACCGGCCACCTGTCGGTGCTGGAAAAGATCGTGCTGTTCTTCGGCGTCGGCGTGATCACCGGGACGATCGGCATCAACTACAGCCATGAGCTGATGCACCAGAAAAACCGGCTGGAGCGCACGTTGGGCGATATCCTGCTGGCGATGGTGCTGTATTCGCATTTCCGCTCTGAACATCTGCTGGTGCATCACCGCTATGTGGGCACCCCGCGGGACGCAGTGACGGCGCGCTATAACGAGGGGTTCCACCGCTTCTACCCCCGGGTGCTGCGCGAGAGCCTGATCTCGGCCTTCCGCGCCGAAAAGGCCAAGCTGGCCAGGAAGGGGCGGCCCTGGACCGATGCCGCCAACCCGTTCTGGCGCTACTGGGCGTTGCAGGCGGCGATGCTGATCCTGGCTTTTCTGCTGGGCGGCTGGGCCGGGCTGGGGCTGTTCCTGGTGCAGGCGGGCACGGCGGTCTGGCAGCTGGAGCTGGTCAACTACGTGGAGCATTACGGGCTGACCCGGAAATACCTGGGCGAGGGCAAGTACGAGCACGTCCTGCCGCAGCATTCCTGGAACGCGGCGCACAAGGCCTCGAACTGGCTGCTGATCAACCTGCAGCGCCATTCGGACCACCACTACAAACCCGACCGGCGTTTCCCGCTGTTGCAGAACCACACCGCGGCGGATGCACCGCAGCTGCCCTATGGCTATCCGATCATGACGGTGGCGGCGATGATCCCGCCGCTGTGGCGCCGGGTGATGAACCCGCGGGTGCGGCACTGGCGGGCGATGTATTACCCCGAGATCACCGACTGGACGCCCTACGCCAAGGCCCAGAACCCGATGCCCAAGGGCAGCGTCTGACACCGCCCCGCCCCCGGCCGAAAAAAGCGGAACGGCAAAAGGGCGGACGAAGACCCGCCGCGATTTCACGCTCAGTCCAGGGTCCAGATCGTCATCGTCTCGGCGATGCCGCGCACGGTCTGATCGGGGTGGCGGGAGAAGCCCGCCAGCCGGCTGGCGACATTGACGGCGGTGCCGATCACCGCGAATTCCAGCCGGTTGGCGCCGATGTCGCCCAGAACGGCGGTTCCGTAGTGAACCCCGATGCCGGCGCGGATCTCCGGCTCGCCCATGCGGCGGCGCTCCAGGTTCCAGCGATCTATCGCCCGGATCATCGCCCGCGCACAATCGAGCGCATTGGTCGCATCCGTCTCGCCCGCCACCGGGGTGCCGAAAGTCGCCATCAGCCCGTCGCCCAGGTATTTGTCGAGCGTGCCGTTATGGCGGAACACCTCCGCCTCCATCCTGGCATGGAACCCGCGCAGCGCCTCGATCACGTGATAGGGGTCGCGGTCGGCGGTGAAGCGGGTGAAGTTGATGATATCGACGAACAGAACCGCGATATCCTGCCGCCGCACCTGTTTCAGCGGCTCGTCGTTCTGCGACAGCTCGTCCACCACGTTGGGCGAGAAGTAGCGCGAGAGGTTGGCGCGTTCGCGTTCCAGTGCGGCGTTGTCGACCAGCAGCCGGTTGAAGCGGCGGGCCGAGACACCCAGTGTCACTGCGACGATCAGGAAGACGACGATCTCCTGTATCCGCAGCCGCATCTGGACCGCGTTGGGGTCGAGCTCGGAAATCAGCTCCGGGTAGTCGGCAAAGGCATGTTGGCTGGCGGCCGTCAGGTCGGGGAACGGGGGGGCCAGCCACCAGACCCCGATCAGGGCCACGGTCCACATAGCGGCGGTCCAGGTGCCGATGGCGATGACCGTGCGCCAGGAAAACGCCAGCGTGCCCGCCGCGAGCAGCACAAAGAAATAGATGAAATTGCCATAGCGGTACTGCATCGCGAGCGGCAGGCTGTCTTCGCTCAGCGGGTTGGGCAGCACCATGCCCAGCGTCATGATCGCCAGATCGGCGAAGATCAGCCCCAGCTCGGCGCGGGACTGGCCGACGCGGCCCACGCGCTGGATCAGCCAGCCGTTCAGGGCCAGCAGCGCCAGGATGCCGTGGTAATAGAGCACCTCCCAATGCGGGATGACATAGACCATGAAGATGGCGATCACCGCCATGGCAACCCAGCGGGCGCGCACCGCAAGCTCCAGCCCCTCGCGCTTGTGACGCAGCAGCGCGGCCTCGGTGTATTTGCTGGGCATCGCTTCGGCGGGCTCGGGATCGAGCCCGGCCATGGGCATCCATGGCCGCCGGTCGTGGCGCTCTGCGCTGTCAGTCATCTGTTGGCGTCCCCCTCGGTGGTGGCGCGGATGTCCATTGGTAGCGGGGCGGGACGTGGAATGGCAGGGGGAAGCGGCAGAAAATCGGCGAGCCGCAACAGCGGTTCGCGGGAACACCATGCTCTCCCTTGCCCGGGACAGGGCGCGAAGCTCCGCCGGACGCTGCCCTATGTCGCTCTTTGCGGTGACCTCCGCTCACAAAAAGGCCCCGCCACAAGGGCGGGGCAAGGTGCGGCGCTCTGCGCGCACCCGTGATCGGGCGCGCGGGCGCCGGCGGTCATTCCAGGGGGGTGATCCCTCAGTTCTGGCGCATTTCCGACCGGATCTGCTGACGCAGCACGTCGATCGGAACGGTCTTGCCCTCTTTCTTGAAGCACCAGTAGGTCCAGCCGTTGCAGCTGGGCGCGCCTTCCAGCGCGGCGCCGACCTGGTGGATCGAGCCCTTGACCTCGCCGCCGATCAGCGTGCCGTCGGCGCGCACCTTGGCCTTGTAGCGTTTGTTCATCGAATAGAGCTCTTCGCCCGGGCGCAGCATGCCGCGTTCGACCAGCTGGCCGAACGGCACCCGCGGCTCGGCGCGCTTGCTGGCGCTGACCTGCAGCGCCTCGCGGTCGAATTTGCGCACGCGCGAGATGCGTTTCTCCGCCACCTTGCGATAGCTCTCCTCGCGCTCGATCCCGATGTACTCGCGGCCCAGCATCTTGGCCACGGCGCCGGTGGTGCCGGTGCCGAAGAACGGGTCGAGCACCACGTCGCCGGGGTTGGTGGAACCGACCAGCAGCCGGTGCAACAGCGATTCCGGTTTCTGCGTCGGATGCGCCTTGTCGCCGTTTTCATCCTTCAGCCGCTCGTGCCCGGTGCAGATCGGCAGCACCCAGTCGGAGCGCATCTGAACGCCCTCGTTGAGCGATTTCAGCGCCTCGTAGTTGAAGGTGTACTTGGCGCCCTCGGATTTCGAGGCCCAGATCATCGTCTCATGCGCGTTGGTGAAGCGTTTGCCGCGGAAGTTCGGCATCGGGTTCGATTTGCGCCAGACCACGTCGTTGAGGATCCAGAACCCTTCGTTCTGCAGCGCCGCGCCGACCCGGAAAATGTTGTGGTAGGAGCCGATCACCCAGATCGCGCCGTTGGGCTTCAGCAGCCGGCGCGCGGCCTTGAGCCAGTCGCGGGTGAACTTGTCGTAGGCGGCAAAGGAATCGAACTGATCCCAGTGATCGTCCACCGCATCCACCTGGCTGTTGTCGGGGCGGTGCAACTGCCCCTTGAGCTGCAGGTTATAGGGCGGATCGGCAAAGATTAGGTCGATACTGCTCTCCGGCAGGCTGTTCATCACCTCGATACAGTCGCCGTCCAATATCGTATTGAGCGGGAGCGCGGACGCCCCCTGTGCTTTGGTTTTGGTCATTTCTCTGCCTCATAGATCGGCGCATTTTTGCGCTCGCATATTAGCAGTAAAAATGAGTCAATCCCGATTCGCCGTCAATTTCTTTTTTGAATCAGTCACTTACAGATTTATCTTGATACAAGATATTGTGTACCGGCTTAAAGGAACGTCTATGGTGTGGGGTGACCCCGAGATTTCGGAGCGCCTCTTTGTGGCTTTTGGAGGGGTATCCCGCGTTGGTTTCCCAGCCGTAGCCGGGATGCTGTTGCGCCAAATCCACCATCAGCCGGTCACGGCAGGTTTTGGCCATGATCGAGGCGGCCGAAATCGACACCGAGATCGCGTCGCCCTTCACCACCGCGCGGGCGGGAATGGCGAGCCCGCGGGGAATCATATTGCCGTCGATCAACAGGAAATCCGGTGGCGGGTTCAGCGCGGCGACGGCGCGCTCCATCGCCAGGTGGCTGGCGCGCAGGATGTTGATCTCGTCGATCTCCGCGACGCTGGCATGCGCGATCGAAACCTCGGCGCTGTCCCACAGCGCCTGTTCCAGCGCGTCGCGGCGGCGCGCGGTCAGTTTCTTGGAATCGTTCAGCCCCTCGGGGATCGCCTGCGGGTCGAGGATCACGGCGGCGGCGGTTACCGGCCCGGCGATGGGGCCGCGGCCGACCTCGTCGACACCGGCGATGCGCAGACGGCCCTGCGCGTGCAATTCCTGTTCCAGGCTGTAATCGGGGCTGCTCATGCGCCCCTTGCTGCCCCTCCGGGCGGGGCAGCGCAAGGGGGATCAGCGATCCCCCCTCAGCGATCCGGTGTGTGCCAGTCCGCCGGCGGCACGTCGCGCCGCCGCAGCCGCAGGGCAAGCCCTACCGCCACGCCGACCCCGATCGCCACGGTCAGGTCGGTCACCACGGTCAGCACCAGCGTCAGGATCAGCAGCACCCGGTCCGACATCCGCGCCCGCATGTAGCTGCGCCATTTGTCCGGCTCGCTCATGTTCCAGGCGGTCAGCATCAGCAGCGCCGCCAGCGCCGGCATCGCCAGATAACCGGCCAGCGGCGCGGCCACCATCATCACCACCAGGATGGTCAGCGCATGCACCAGCCCGGCCACAGGCGTCTTGCCGCCCGCGCGCACGTTGGTGGCGGTGCGCGCAATGGCGCCGGTGGCGGGCAAGCCGCCGAACAGGGCCGAGCCGATATTGGCGAGGCCCTGGGCGCGGATCTCGGCGTTGGGGCGGTGCTGGCCACCGCACATCCGGTCGGACACCATCGCCGACAGCAGCGATTCCACCCCGGCGAGAAAGGCGATGACGGCGGCGGAAGGCAACAGCTCGATCACCCGCGCATAGGACAGCTCGGGCAACCGGGGCATCGGCAGGTGATCGGGCAGCGCGCCGAAGCGGGAAAAGATCGTATCCACCGGCAGCGTCAGCACCGCGGCCAGCGCAGAGCCGAGGCCGACCGCAACGATCAGCCCCGGAAACCGCGGGAACAGGCGGCGCAGCGCCACGATGGAAACCATCGTCAACAACCCGATGCCGAAGCTTCCCCACCCCACGGTGTCGCGCGCCGCCCAGAGCGCCGGGATCTTCTCGACGAAATCCGCCGGCACCTCCGCCATCGACAGACCGAAGAAATCCTTGAGCTGGCTGGTGCCGATGATCACCCCGATGCCGATGGTGAAGCCGTTGATCACCGGCTCGGGCACGTAGGAGATCAGGTTGCCCGCCCGCAGATAGCCCGCGATCAGCAGCAGCAGCCCGGCCATGAAGGTGGCCAGCACCAACCCGTCATAGCCGTGTTCGGCGATCACCCCGTAGACCACCACGATAAAGGCGCCGGTAGGGCCGCCGATCTGCACCCGGCTGCCGCCGAAGGCCGAGATCAGGAAGCCCGCGACAATCGCGGTGACCAGGCCGGCGGCCGGGTCGGCGCCCGAGGCGATGGCAATGGCCAGGCTCAGCGGCAGCGCCACCATCGCCACGGTGATGCCGGCCAGCACATCGGCGCTGAAATCGGGCATCGAATAGGTTTGCAGAGTGGTCAGGATCTTGGGTTTCATTCAGCGGCCCATGCATATCTTGGTTGGATGGGCAGGGCCCCGTGCCGCCCCGGTCGGGGCAACGTCGGTCGCGTGTTGTCATGCGCGCGGCCCCGCCGGGGCACCGTAATTGCGGTGCGACAGCCAAGCGGGGTCCTGTCCGGATCTGGATAGCCGCATAGAAAGCGATCGGCGCCCGGGTTTCAACACCCCCAAATGAAAAAGGGCGGCCTGCCGGCCGCCCGTTCCGCTGCGTCGATACTCCGCCGGTCTCAGCGGTGGACATGCACCACGCGCTTGTTGACGATCTTTTTCTTCACGATCTTCACCTCCCGCTGCTGCGGCTGGCGATACTGGTGGCGCTGCTGGTGTGCGTGCTGGTTCCAGTACGGCTGGTAGGGGCGCGGATGGTAGACGCGGGGCTGGTACACCGGCTGCTGGTAGATGTGACGCGGCGGCTGGTGCACCACGACGTCGCGCTGATGAACGACTCGGGCGTGATCGTCGCGGCTGCCCTCAAGGGCGGCGCCGATGATCGCGAGGCCGACGAGGCCGGTGAGGATCCGCGCGGCATCGTCGTCGGCGCGCGCCGGGGCGGCGGTGGCGCCGGTGATTGCCACGGTCAAGGCCAGGCCGGAGATCAGAGCGATGAAGGAGCGGTGCGAGAGAATCTTGCGGGTCATGTGGGTGGTCCTTTCGGGTTGCGGGTCGTTGCGGTGCCGGCGGGGATGCGCCCCATGGCGGTGATGGGACCACCCTCGCCCCGGGGCCGGAAGACAGGCAATAACGGCCCGCTGCTATCCGATAACCACCGCCGCAAGGCCCTGTGGTTATTGAATAACCGGCGATCTGCGGTCAGGATGGCGATATGAAACAGATCCTGCTTTCGATCGCCCTGATCGCCGGTCTCGCGGGGGCCGGACCGGCCTCTGCCGCCGACTGCTTTGCCGACTACAAGGCCAAGCGCGACAACCCGCTGAAGCTGCATTACGGGGTGATGCAGCTGCATGGCGGCTGCGACCGCCAATCGGCGCGGGCCGAGGTATCGGCCCGGCTGCAACAACATGGCTGGAAACTGCTGAACGTGGTGTCGGTGTTCGGCCCCGACGGGCTGGAGGGGAGGAAGGCCAATGCCGGACGTTTCTATCTCCGGTTCTGAACCGCGCCGCTCCGGCGGGCGGATCGTGGCCATCGGGATCGCCGCAATCGTGGCGATTCTGGTGGTGGCCGGCGCCGTTCTGCTGCTGACCCTGCCCGATGCCAACGCCTTCAACGCGCGGGTAGAGCGGCTGTTCGTCGAAAGCGACCTGACCACCGGGACCGAGATCAAGCTCTTGGAGATCCTGGCGCAGTCGGGCACCGCCTTTGCCGATACGCTGGCAAGCTACCGGATGGTGATCTTCGTTCTGCTGGTCTTCGCCACCGCGATGATGGTGGCGGCGCTGGTGTTCCTGGTGCTGCTGGCCGGGCTGAACCGCCGCATGGCGCAGGTGGAGCGGGCGGGGATCCAGGTCAACTCGCTGCTGATCAGCCGCGAGGAGAACACGGTTTACCTCAACAACATGGACTTCAAGCTGACCGCAGCGGCGATGGAGACGCTCTCGGTGCTGGCCGAGGCGCGGCTGGATGACGAGGTGCTGTCCGGGGTGGAGATCGAGGCGATGATCTCGGGCCGCGATGCGTCCGATTGCGAAGAGGCCGCGGGGGCCACCCGGATCAAACGGCTGCGCGATACGCTGGGCAACCAGATGGTGAGCGAGCTTCTGGTCAAGAACATCGCGCGGCGGGGCTACATGCTGGCGATCGAGAAGGACGTGATCCGGATGGTGTGAGGGGCGGCCTGCGGCCGGGCGACACTGTACAATCCGGCCCTCGAACTCCCCAAGAAGACGGGCCGGCCCAACCGGACCGGCCCTCATCGCTTACCGCGGCTCGAAGTAATCGAGCGGGATCTTCAGGTAGGACCGCCCGTTATCCTCCGCCTCAGGCTTCCTGCCGCCGCGGATGTTGATCTGCAGCGCCGCCAGCATCAGCTTGGGCAGCGGCAGGGTGGCGTCGCGGGCATCGCGCACGGCGCGGTACTCGGCCTCGGTGGGCGCACCCTTGAGGTGGATGTTCGTGGCCTTGTGCTCGGCCACCGTCGCCTCGCATTGCGCTTCGCGGCCGGGGGCGTAGTCATGGCCGACAAACACCCGCGTCTCGTCCGGCAGCGCCAGGATCGCCTGGATGGAGTCGTAGAGCGCCTTCGAGGACCCGCCGGGGAAATCGGCCCGGCTGCTGCCGCTGTCAGGCATCATCAGCGTGTCGTGCACAAAGGCCGCGTCGCCCGCCACATAGGTGATCGAGGCCAGCGTATGGCCGGGGCTGGACATCACCTTCACGGGCACCTCGCCCACCATGAACTCCTCGCCATCGGCGAACAGCCTGTCCCACTGGCTGCCGTCGGTGGGGAAGCTGTCGGGCAGGTTGTAGATGCCCTTCCACAGCGCCTGCACCTCGGTCACGTGATCGCCGATGGCAGTCGGCGCACCGAGCTGTTCGGAGAGCCAGGGCGCGGCAGAGAAATGGTCGGCATGGGGATGGGTGTCGAGGATCCAGACCACCTCGATGCCCGCCGCGCGCACGTAATCCAGAATTTCCTGCGCGCTGGTCATGGCGGTGGCGCCGGCGTTGGCATCGTAGTTCATCACCGGGTCCACGATGGCGCCCTTCATGGTGACGGGATCGTGGAACACGTACTGCCAGCTTCCGGTGGGTTCGTCCCAGAAGGATTTCACAACAGGGGATTTGGTCATCTGTCTGCCTCCGGTTTCCTGAGGGGGAAACCCGGCGCCCAAAGAGGCGCCGGGCCGGTGTCGTTCTGGTCTTACAGCTGACGGGTCGAGAAGTACCAATCAACCGTGTTGTAGCCTTCATTGGCGCGGGCCTGGGCCTCTTCCGGGGTGGCCGGGGTCGGCACGATCACCTCGTCGCCCGGCTTCCAGTTCTCGGGCATCGCGCATTTGTTCTCATCCGCGGTCTGCAAGGCCACCAGCAGGCGGTGGATTTCGTCCACCGAGCGGCCGGCGTTCATCGGGTAGTAGACCATGGCGCGCAGCACGCCCTCGGGGTCGATGATGAAGGTCGCGCGGACCGCGGCGGTATCCGAGGCGCCCGGCTGGATCATGCCATAGGACTGCGCCACTTTCATGTTCAGGTCGGCAATGATCGGGAACTTGATCTCAACCCCGAACTTCTCCTTGATGTTCAGCATCCAGGCGATGTGGCTGTAGTGGCTGTCGATCGAAAGACCCAGCAGAGCGGTGTTCATCGCCGCGAACTCATCCTGTTTCTTGGCGAAGGCGATGAATTCGGTGGTGCACACGGGCGTGAAGTCGGCCGGGTGCGAGAACAGGATCAGCCATTTGCCCTTGTAATCTTCCAGGGTCTTGCGGCCGTCGGTGGTGGGGGCGTCAAAGGCCGGGGCGGCCTCGTTCATCCGGGGCATTTGCGGGGCATTGGTTGCTTCGGTCATCTCTGGTGTCTCCGTGTTTGCGTTTCGATGAGACAGAGATAGATCCAGACCAGAAAGTTGTGAAATTGATTATAACTCTTTTATTGATCGAGTTTTTCTATATATTACTTGCATGATCACGCTCCGCCAACTCCGCTTTCTCACCGCCCTTGCCGACGAGCTGAATTTCTCCCGCGCGGCGGAGGTCTGTTTCGTCACCCAGCCCACGCTCAGCGCCGGGTTGAAGGAGCTGGAGCAGACCTTGGGCGTGCAACTGGCCGAGCGCAGCAAGCGCCACGTCATCCTGACCCCAATCGGCGAAGAGATCGCCGAGCGGGCGCGCCACCTGCTGCTGGACGCGCGCGAGATCGAGGATCTGGCCGCCTTGCACAAGGCACCGGAGGAGGGCGACCTGCGGCTGGGCGCGATCCCGACGCTGGGTCCGTTCCTGATCCCGCGCGCCCTGCCGGCGATCCGCGCGGCCTATCCCAGGCTGCGGCTGTACCTGCGCGAAGAGATGACCGAATCGCTGCTCGACGGGTTGGCGACGGGTCGGCTCGACGTGGTGCTGATCGCCCAGCCCTTCGATATCGGCGCGGTGGAGGCGGAGCCGCTGTTCGACGACGGCTATCACCTGGCCAGCCCGCCGGGCTGGGACAAGCCGGCAAAGACACCGCTCAGCGGGGCCGAGCTGGAGGGCGCGCGGCTGATGCTGCTGGAGCACGGCCATTGCCTGCAACGCCACGCGCTGCGCGCCTTTCCCGACCGCGACATCCAGCAGGACGACAGTTTTTCCGCCACCAGCCTGCCCACGCTGATCTCGATGGTGAGCGAGGGGCTGGGTATCACGCTGCTGCCCGATCTGGCGATCGACGCGGGCGTACTGGCGGGCCAGAAGGTGAATATCGCACCGCTGGCCGACGCCTGCCCGCGCCATGTGATCCTGGCCTGGCGGCCGACCTCGGCGCGCAAGCCGGTGTTCCGGGCGCTGGCCCAGATTTTCCGCGACACGCGGGACAACCTGCGGCAACAGCGGGCCACCTGAGCGGTGCGCGGCCGGGCGGGCTTGACTTCGCCCCCGGCGCCCGCCCTTCTCTGGCGCAACAGACAGGAGGTCCGATGCAAAACCCATTCGATCAGGAGCTGGAAGAGCGGCTCGTGCGCTATGCCGCCATCGACAGCCAGAGCGACGAGGGCTCGCCCAGCAGCCCCAGCACCGACATCCAGTTCGATATCCTGCGCCTGCTGGAAAGCGAGCTGAAAGGGATCGGCGCACAGGACGTCGAGCTGACCGACTACGGCACCGTGCTGGCCACCATCCCCGGCACCGTGCCCGGCCCCACCGTCGGCCTGCTGGCGCATGTGGACACCGCACCGCAGTTCAACGCGACGGATGTAAAGCCGCGGGTGATCAAGGGCTATAACGGCGGCGAGATCACCTATCCCGACAACCCCGATCTGGTGCTGTCGCCCGAGGCCTCGCCCTATCTCGCCGACAAGATCGGCCATGACATCGTCACCGCCTCGGGCCTGACGCTGCTGGGCGCCGACGACAAGGCCGGCGTGGCGATCATCATGACCGCCGCGCGCCACCTGCTGGACAACCCGCAGATCGCACACGGGCCAATCCGCATCGCCTTCACCCCCGACGAAGAGATCGGCCGCGGCGTGGACCAGCGGCTGCCGACGGATCTGGCGGCCGATTTCGCCTATACCTTCGACGGCGGCAAGGTGGGCGAGATCGAATACGAGACCTTTTCCGCCGACGCGGCGGAGGTCAATATCACCGGCGTGTCGATCCACCCCGGCTTTGCCAAGGGCAAGATGGTCAACGCCATCCACCTCGCCTCGAAAATCATCGAGACGCTGCCGCAGGCCACAATGACGCCGGAGGTGACAGACGGGCTCGACGGCTTCTGGCACGCCACCGAGATGACCGGCGGGTCGTCGGAAATGAAGATCAAGATCATCCTGCGCGATTTCGAGCGCGACGGGCTGGAACAGAAGGGCGAAATGCTGCGCCAGGTCTGCGCGGCGGTGCAGGCGACCGAGCCGCGCGCGACGATCACCTGCGACATCCGCCCGCAATACCGCAACATGCGTTACTGGCTGGAACAGGACATGACCCCGGTGGAGCTGGCACAGGACGCCTGCCGCGATATGGGCCTCGACCCCGTCTCGATCCCCATCCGCGGCGGCACCGACGGCTCTCGGCTGACCGAGATGGGGGTGCCCTGCCCCAACCTCTTCACCGGCATGCAGAATATCCACGGCCCGCTGGAATGGATCTCGGTCCAGGATATGGCGCTGGCGACCGGGCTCTGCCTGAAGCTGGTGGAGCGGGCGGCCAAGAGCGGGTGAGCCGGGGCGGTCCACGTTGCGCTGAGGGAGGACGACCCCGAAAGGAGCCGCCCCTGCAATCTGCTCCCTGAGCGGGGTGCAGCGGTAGGCTGGCGACAGGAGTCCGGGCCAATAGATGACGGTTCCTGCGAGGGCGATGGCTGAGAGGAAGACTTTGGGACAGCGGTCTTAGCGGGTTCCGCCCCGGGATGCATGCGCGTATCCCTTTGTCTTTCAACGCATCTCTGATCCGGTCGGCGTCGTAACTTCGGTCTCCGAGCAGCCATTCGACCGTTGAAAAACTAACCAGCAATGCCCGTGCGCCGATATAGTCGCTGACCTGTCCAGCCGTGACGAAGAGGTCAAGCGAACGGTCCTGGCTGTCGCAGATGCCGTGCAGCTTGGCATTCGTGCCGCCTTTGGTGCGCCCGATCAGGCGGCCACGCCCCCTTTTTCGCGCCCGTGCTGGTCGCACTCAATGAGTCCTGACCTCAGGAACCTCTGCGAGGTGGTGAACACAGGGTTGCTATGACTTTGCAGAGTCCGCTTCCTGCGCGTTGACGCCATGAGCGCCTCAAGGCAGCAAACGACCGCTCTCCAGGCCATTGCGTCAGTCCCTGAATGCCGACAGCACAGATGGTCCATACCCAACCGCAAAGCCCAGAAACGAAACGACCCAGAGAACACCCGACAGGTGATAAAACGGCATTGCAGGCCAGACTCCGGCAGCAAGACGCAGCAGTACCGACAACACCATCGCGAGATAAATCGCAGTGGTGAGCGGTCCCGCATGCAGCCGCTGGCCGGTATGCCCCAGCGTGGCCCGTGTCATCACCGCCAGCGTCATCAGCCCCAATGCGCCGGCCATCCACATATGCTGCGCCGCGGCAGGCGCGATCATGTCGGGCCGGATTGCAGCCAGACCGCTCAGCAGGGCCCCCAGTGGCAGACAGCCATAAGCCAGATGCAGCACCCAGACCAATGGTTCCGCCGCGGTGTGCAGGCCCTTCCACCGGACCAGCCGGATCGCATGCAGCAGCCCGACCGAGATCAGGCCGGCGCCGGTCAGCGGATGCAGCGGCCAGATCGCCCAGGCGGTCAGCCCGGCCAAGCCGGCCAGAAGCGCCATCTTGTCGAACCGCTGCATCGGTGCCACCGGGCGCGCCGCGCGCCCCTCGCGCACCAGCCAGTTGCGGGTGAAGGAGGGCACGATGCGCCCGCCGATCACCGCGATCATCATCAGCGCCGCCGCCAGCCCGAGCCGCAAGCCAAATCCCTGCGCCGCAAAACTGCCGTGTGCGGCCTCGATGTGAAAAAGGAGATTTGCCAGCGTGAAGACCGCCAGCAGCCCCAGCACCATCAGGTTGCGCCAGTTCTTCCCGGCCACGATTTCGCGCAGGATCACCGCGCTCAGCACCAGCGGAAAGGCCAGGTCCGCCGCCGCCGCGACCCAGACTGGTATCAGGGACGACCCCAGCACCGCGACCCGGCCCAGCGCCCAGAGCGCAACCAGCCCGGCCAGCTTCCACCCCACCACCGGCAACCGCCCGGTCCAGTTCGGCACCGCCGTCAGCAGGAAACCTGCGATCACCGCGCCGAGATAACCGAACAGAAAGGCATGCGCGTGCCATGACACCGGATCGAACCGGCTGGGCAGGTCCAGCCCGCCGGAGAGCATCGCGATCCACACCGGCATCGCCAGCCCCGCCCATAGCGCCGCAAACAGGAAGAACGGGCGGAATCCATAGGTGAAAAGCGCCGGTCCTTGCCAGCGGCGCATCTGCTCGGCTGTCGTCTGGGCCATGGGGCCTCCCATTCGTCTGATCGGGGCGGCGGCCTCAGGCCGCCAGATCGGCGCCAGGCAGAGCGCCCCGCAACCAGTCGGTCAATGCGGCCGCCGTGGCCGGGATCTGTTCGGCAAGACCCGCCGAAAACGCCAGAAAGGCCGCGTGGTTCAGCGCATTCACTCCGACGATCACCGGGATGTCCGCCGCCAGACAGCGGCCGATCACCTCGCGAAAGCCGCCGCCCTCCGCCTCCCGCTTGCCGAACTTGTTGATGATCATCAGCGCCGGGGCCGGGTCGAGGGTGGCCTCGACCGCTGCCACCGCCGCCTCCAGTGCCGCGGAATCCAACCGGCAGCCGCGCGCCGCGCGGCCCAGCGATTGCGAGATCCGGAACACCGGACCATCGGGCAGAACCGTAACATCCATGTCGCAATGGCGCGGGTCGGCGCCTTCGATATTGGTCTGGACCAGCCCCGCAGCCGCAATACCCCGGTCCAGGCAGCTGCGGGCAAACCCGCTCAGCAGGCGGTCGGTCTCGCCGGGTTCGCCGGTCATGACATAAGCGAGTTTCATCATTTTTTCCTTTCGTGCGGAGGTCAGAGCGGCAGAAATTCCAGCATGTCGCCGGCGGCCACCGCTTCGGTATCGGCGGGAATCAGGATCAGACCGTCCGCCGCCGACAGCGGACCCAGGTTGGCCGAGTTCACATGCGGTGCGCAGGCGACGGTCTCGATCCCCTGGCCGTCGTAGCCGGTGATCGTCGCAGGCCGGTATTCGCAGCGCCCCGGCTTGTGTTTCAGCGCGGCCGCGGCACGCACATGCCGGCGCAGCGGATGCGCCTGCGCGCCGGTGAGCCGGTCGACCAGCACTCGCCCCAGCACATGCCAGGTGACATAGGCTGATACCGGATTGCCCGGCAGGCTCAGGATCATGGTCTTTCCCAGGCGCGAGACGGTCACCGGTTTTCCCGGCTTGATCGCCACGCCCGAGACGACGATCCGCGCGCCCAGGTCGCCCAGGGCAGGCTTCATATGGTCGCGGTCACCGACGGAGATGCCGCCCGACGTGACGATCAGATCAACCTCCCCCGCCAGCTCCGCCAGCGCGGCGGCTAGCTCCGCGCGCCGGTCGGGCGCCTGTCGCACGGCGATGATTTCAACCCCCGCCTCCTGACAGAGTACGGTCAGCATCGGCGTATTGACGTTCCAGATCGCGCCGCCTGTCAGCGGCTGCCCCGCCGGCGCAATCTCATCCCCCGTCATCAGCAGCGCCGCGCGCACCCGCCGGCGGACTGTGACACGCCCGGCACCGGCGCCGGCGCAGATGGCGATATGTTTCGCCTCCAGCCGTGTGCCCAGCGCCAGAACCGCGTCGCGCCGCCGCTGGTCCGCCCCCGCCGTCCGGATATTGTCTCCGGCGTGAACGGCGCCTGTCACCGTGGCCCGGCCGCCCTGACGTTTGACGATCTCCTGCATCACGACGGTATCCGCCCCTTCCGGGATCGGCGCACCGGTATAAATCCGCATCATCACCCCGGGCGGGAGTGCTGCGGGCGCGTCACCGGCGGCGGCGGTGCCGCGAACCGGAAGCGTCCCGCTGGCCGGCAGATCCGCCAGCCGCAGGGCGTACCCGTCCATTGCCGCGTTGTCGAACCGCGGCATGTCCGCACCCGCCAGCACCGGCGCGGCCAGAACGCGCCCCGAGGCAGCATCCAAAGGAACCTCCTCGGTGTCGGCGATCCGGGCGACCTGTGAGATCGCCACCGCCACCGCATCGCCCACCGACATCAACGCCTTTGCCGCATGCCCGCCGTCACAGCCGCAGGCGGCACTTTCTATCCGCTGGAAAACCGTCATTCCGCTGCCCTCGCTTCCCCATGGCCAAGCGCGACCGTGCAATCGAGATCGCGCAAAAGCCCGTCCTTGAGGCTGTAGATCAACCCATGCACGGCGATTCGGTCGCCGCGGTTCCAGGCCCGCTGCAGGATCGGTGTTTCCGACACACGCAGCACGCCCTCGATCACGTTCAGTTCGGCCAGCCTGTCGCGGCGCGCCTCGAGATCCTGCGCCCGTCCGAGATCGATGGAATACTGCCGCGCCAGCCGCCGGATCGGTTCCAGCCAGTGATCGGCCAGCCCGTGCGGCAGATCCTCGGTCGCCGCCCGGACCCCGCCGCAGCCGTAATGACCGCAGACGATGATCTCGCGGATCTTCAGCGCGTCCACCGCGAACTCCAGCGCGCTCAGCAGGTTCATGTCCGACGAATGCACCACATTGGCCACGTTGCGATGGACAAAGACCTCGCCCGGGTCGAGCCCCGCCACCACGTTGGCCGGCACCCGGCTGTCGGAACAGCCGATCCAGAAAAACTCGGGCGATTGCCGCGTGGCAAGCCGTGCGAAATAGCCCGCTTCGCGGGCATTGCGATCCGCCGACCAGGCGCGGTTGCGCTGCAACAGGTCGTTCAGCATGTCGGGTCCTCCTGCGCGGCGGCCCGGCGCCGTTGCAGCATCCGCCGCCGCAGCGTTTCCAGATCCTGCGGCGTAAGTCGGACCCGGGCCAGCGGCAGGACGATTGCGTTCTCCACGATCAGATGGCGGCGCTCCTGCGCGGCAAAGGCGGTGACAGCCGCCGCTTCCTGCGGGGTGACGGTGGTGTCCGATCCAATCGTCCGCTCCAGTGCCGCGCAGACTTGCCTGCGGAGCCGGGCGCTCAGCACGTGTTCCGCGGCGAGCCGGTCCAGCGTGTCGTTGATTTCCTCGTCCTCCTGCGATCTGAGACGCAGCAATGGAAACAGATCCTCCTCCTCGTCCCGGACGTGACGCGGCAGGGCGGTCTGCAGATGCGTCAGTGCGTCAGTGGCGGTCGCGCGATCCGGCTCCGGCGCCGCGGCCACCAGCGCATCGAGCCGCGCGCAGATCTCGCGCAGGCGCAGATGCTCCTCGGCGAAGTTGTCCAGCGGATCGGGCAAGACCTGATCGCCGAGCGGCGCCGCCAAAGTGCCCCTCTGACCACCGCCGCCGGGATATGCCTTTGCCGCCGTCATCTTCGTCAGGCCACCGCGCCCAGATCCAGCCCCACAATCTCGGCCCGGTCGAGCAGATCGGAGAGATAGGCATTCGCAGCCGCGGTCCAGTTGGCCTTTTCGCAGGCCACGGCAAGGCGTGGCCGCACCGCATCGAACGGCAGGATATCCCCCTTCGCCCGCGCATCGAGGCGCAGGATGTGATAGCCATAGCGCGTTTCCACCAGCTGCGGATGGATCTCGCCCACAGGTGCCGCGTCCATCGCCGCCTCGAATTCCGGCACCGTGTCGCCGCTGCTGAGCTGGCCCAGCTGGCCGCCGGCATCGCGCGAGGAACAGGCGCTTTCCTCCCGCGCCAGCGCAGCGAACCGCGCCGGCGCCGCCAGCAGCCTGTCAAGCACGGCCTCGGCGCGGACCCGCGCCGCCTCGCGCGCCCCGGCGTCCTCTGGCGCGGTGGCAAAGAGGATATGCGCAGGCTGATAGAGCGACGGGGCGCGATAGGCCTCGGGGTCGCCATCGTAGGCGCGGCGCAACGCCGCCTCGGTCACCGGCGCAGGTTGTACATTTTGCGCCAGCAACTCCCTGATCTGCGCCTCCTCCGGGGTCTCCCGGCGACCGGGGGCCACAGCCTCCGGCGCCGGGTTCAGGCCGCGCCGCCGCGCCTCGTCCAGCAGCACCTGCCGGATCGCCAGCGCCCGCGCCGCCCGGCGCCAGGCCAGCCCCGGCTTGCCCGCCGGGGCGGGATGGTTCTGCGCCTCTGCCGCGATCGCCGCGGCAGAGAGGACCGTTCCATTGACGGTGATTTCGGGAAACAGCGGTCTGGTCATCGGATCACTCCGCCGCCGCTTCGCGTGTGCCGGGTTTGCCGACCGGCCGGCGCGCGGCATTCGGCCCGGCGGTGATTTCGCGCGTCGGCAGCGGTTCGCGCCGACGCGAGCGCACCACCTGGTACCCGGGCCGCCACAGGTAGCGCAGCGGAACCGACAGCATGTGCACCAGCCGGGTGAAGGGGAACAGAAGGAAGATCGTGAGCCCCAGGAACAGATGCATCTTGAAGATCAGGGCCACGTCCTCAATGTAGCTTGCCGCCTGCCCGTCGAACGTGAAGATGCCCAGCGCCCAGGCCATGAACTTGGTCATCTCATGCCCGTCGAGATGCTGCAGCGAGACAAAGATCGTCCCCACCCCCAGCACCAACTGCGCCAGCAGCAGCGCCAGGATGCCGATATCGGCAAAACTCGACGTGCGGCGAATGCGCGGATCGGTCCAGCGGCGGTGAAACAGCATGCCGCCGCCCACCAGCGCCATCACCCCGGCGATGCCGCCCGCGATCACGGCCAGCAGCTGCTTGGCGCCATGGCCGATGCCCAGCGCGTCGAACACCCAGATCGGCGTCAGCAGCCCGACCAGGTGGCCGAAGAAGATCACCAGAACGCCGACATGGAACAGCACCGACCCGATGATCAGCTGGCGCCGCCGCAACAGCTGGCTGGAACTGGATTTCCAGGTGAAGGGTTCGGACTCGTACCGCGCGATGGACCCGAGGATCAGCACCGTGAGCGCGATATAGGGGTAAATCCCGAAGAGAAATTGATGCATCTGAGCCTCCATCACTCAGCCGCGTGGGCCGATGCGCCCGGCGCGGGGTTAACGGGTGTGTCCATCTGGGCGAGCATGTCGCGCACCTGCGGACAGCCGCCGCTGGGATCGGGGCCGAAGGTGACCTCGGCCTCTTCCCAGACGGCGTCGAGTGCGTCGAGATCCTCGGGATCGTCCTCGGGCTGCGCCAGCAGCTCCTCCACAGCCCCGGCGTCGGCGCGGGTTCCCGCAATCTGCAAAAGGGCGGCGAACACGGCGCCATAAGGGCTTTCGCGCCGGTCGAGCCGGGCCTGCAAAGCCGCAAAGATATGGGCCGCGTCCGCCAAAGTGTCCTGGATGTCTGCAAAGGGACGCATCGCCAGGAATTCGAGCAGAACCGGAAGGTGATCGGGCAGTTCCGAGGTGGCCGGGTCGAAGCCGGCCGCGCGGTACATCTCGACCAGGCTGACCATGGCGCCGCCGCGGTCGCGGCTTTCGCCATGGACATGTTCGAACAGGTTCAGCGACAGGCTGCGCGAGCGGTCGAACAGCGCCACATAGGTTTCCTGCAGATCGTAGATGTCGCCGTCGCGCAGCATCTCGAGCAGCGGGCGCAGCGCGCGGCGGGCGGCGGCGGTCAGGCGGCTGTCCGCCGCCAGCACGCCGCCGATTTCGGGCATCGCATGCTGCAGTTCCTCGGTGGGATAGCTCAGCAGCAGCGACACCGCCTTGAGGGTCCGGTCCATCATCACAGCGCCTCCGGCATTTTCAGGGGTTTGCGTTTGCCGCCGAAGAGCGAGCCCTTGGAGATCCCGCTCGAACAGCCGTTGCCATCGGTGAAGCCGCAGCCGCCGCGCAGGTCATAGGCCTCCTCCACCTGTTCACGGTGGGTGGTGGGGATCACGAAACGGTCCTCGTAATCGGCCAGCGCCATGATCTTGTACATGTCCTCGATCACCCGGCCGCTGAGGCCGACGCGCGCCGCGATCGCCTCGTCGATGACGCCGTCGACGGTCTTGGCCCGCATATAGGCGCGCATCGCCGACATCCGCTCCAGCGCCTGAACGATCGGCTCCTCGTCGCCGGCGGTCAGCATGTTGGCCAGGTACCGCACCGGGATCCGCAGGGAGCGCACATCGGGCATCGCACCGTCATGGCCGATCTTGCCCGCCTCGGCGGCGTTCTGGATCGGCGAGAGCGGCGGGATGTACCACACCATCGGCAGCGTCCGGTACTCGGGGTGCAGCGGGAAGGCGAGCTTCCACTCCATCGCCATTTTCCAGATCGGGCTTTGCTGCGCCGCCTTGATCCAATCCTCGGGGATGCCATCGGCGCGGGCGGTTTCGATCACCACCGGGTCGTTGGGGTCGAGGAAAACGTCGAGTTGCGCGTCGTACAGCTCCTGCTCGGTCGGGGCGTTCGCGGCGCTGTCGATCTTGTCGGCGTCATAGAGCATCACGCCCAGATAACGGATGCGCCCGACGCAGGTTTCCGAACAGACCGTCGGGTTGCCGCTTTCGATCCGGGGATAGCACAGGGTGCATTTCTCGGACTTGCCGCTTTCCCAGTTGTAATAGACCTTCTTGTAGGGGCAGCCCGAGACGCACATCCGCCAACCGCGGCATTTCTCCTGGTCGATCAGGACGATGCCGTCCTCCTCGCGCTTGTAGATCGCGCCGGAGGGACAGGAGGCTGCGCAGGCCGGGTTGAGGCAATGCTCGCACAGCCGCGGCAGGTACATCATGAAGGTGTTTTCGTACTCCCCATAGATGTCCTTCTGCACGCCGTCGAAGTTGTAGTCCTGCGAGCGCTTCGAAAACTCGCCGCCCAGGATCTCTTCCCAGTTCGGACCATGCTCGATCTTTTCCATCCGTTCGCCGCTGATCTTCGAGCGCGGCCGCGCGGTGGGAAACGCCTTCACCTCGGGGGCGGATTTCAGGTGGTCGTAGTCGAAATCGAACGGCTCGTAATAATCGTCGATCTCGGGCAGGTCGGGATTGCCGAAGATATTGGACAGGATCCGCCACTTGGCGCCCTGCTTCGGCTGCAGCTTGCCGGACCTGGTCCGTTCCCAGCCGCCGTTCCAGCGTTTCTGGTTCTCCCAATCCTTCGGATAGCCGACGCCGGGCTTGGTCTCGACATTGTTGAACCAGGCGTATTCGACGCCGTCGCGGCTGGTCCAGACGTTCTTGCAGGTGACGGAACAGGTGTGGCAACCGATGCATTTATCGAGGTTCAGAACCATGCCGATTTGCGCGCGTACTCTCATTGTGCGGCCTCCTTGCGCGTAGCCTCGTTGTCGAGCCAGTCGACCTTCTTCATTTTCCTGACGATGACGAATTCGTCGCGGTTCGCACCCACGGTCCCGTAGTAGTTGAAGCCATAGGATTGTTGCGCGTAGCCGCCGATCATGTGGGTAGGCTTCAGCACCGTGCGGGTGACCGAGTTGTGGATGCCGCCGCGCAGGCCGGTCTTTTCGGACCCCGGCGTGTTCACGATCTTTTCCTGCGCGTGGTACATGAAGACGGTGCCTTCGCGCATCCGTTGCGAGACCACGGCACGCGCGGTCAGCGCCCCGTTGACGTTATAGGCCTCGATCCAGTCGTTGTCCGCGATCCCCGCCTTCTTGGCGTCCACCTCGGAGATCCAGACCACCGGCCCGCCCCGGTTCAGCGTCAGCATCAGCAGGTTGTCGGAATAGGTCGAATGGATGCCCCATTTCTGGTGCGGCGTGATGAAGTTCAGGACAAGGCTGTCGCCGGCATCCTGCACGTCCTTGGTAATCGTTTTCAGGTCGACCGGCGGGCGCCAGGTGCAGAACCCCTCGCCAAAGGCGCGCATCCACAGGTGATCCTGATAGAGCTGCTGGCGGCCGGTCAGCGTGCGCCAGGGGATCAGCTCATGCACATTGGTGTAGCCGGCGTTGTAGCAGACCTCTTCGCTCTCGATCCCCGACCATGTGGGCGAGGAGATGATCTTTCGCGGCTGCGCGGCGATATCGCGGAAGCGGATCTTCACATGCTCCTGCCCCTCGGCCAGATGGGCGTGTTCGCGGCCCGTCGCCTTGCCCAGCTGTTCCCAGGCTTTGACGGCGACCTCGCCGTTGGTTTCCGGCGCCAACATCAGGATCACCTCGGTGGCGTCGATGTCGCTGTCGATCCGGGCCAGCCCCTTGGCGGGTCCTTCGCGGTGTTCGCCGTTCAGGTCGCGCAGGTGCTGCACCTCTGCCTGGGTGTCCCAGGCGATGCCCTTGCCGCCGTTGCCGATGCTGTCCATCAGCGGCCCCAGCGCGGTGAACCGGTCGTAGAGCGCGGGATAGTCCCGCTCCACCGGCACGTAGTTCGGCGCCGTCTTGCCCGGGATCAGGTCGCATTCGCCCTTCTTCCAGTCGCGCACCTGATCCTGGGCGATCTCGGCCGGTGTGTCGTGCAGGATCGGCAGCGCGACCACATCGGTTTCCTTCCCGAGATATCCCGGCACGATCTCCTGGAATTTCCGCGCGATGGCCTTGAAGATCTCCCAGTCCGACTTGCTCTCATAGGCCGGGTCCACCGCCGCCTGAAGCGGATGGATGAACGGGTGCATGTCAGAGGTGTTGAGGTCGTTCTTCTCGTACCAGCTCGCGGTCGGCAGGACGATGTCGGAATAGACCGCCGTCGTGCTCATGCGGAAGTCGATGGTCACCAGCAGGTCAAGCTTGCCCTCGGGCGCGCTGTCATGCCACTTCGCTTCCTTCGGTTTCTGCCGGCCTTCCTCGCCCAGGTCCTTACCCATGACGCCGTTGTCGGTGCCCAGCAGATGCTTGAGGAAATACTCGTGCCCCTTGCCGGAACTGCCAAGCAGGTTGGACCGCCAGACAAAGAGATTGCGCGGCCAGTTCTCCGGGGCGTCCGGATCCTCGCAGGACATCTCCAGCTCGCCCGATTTCAGCCGCTCAGCGATATAGTCGCGCGGCTCCTGCCCGGCCGCCTTCGCGGCCTTAGTGACCTCCAGCGGGTTCTGTTTCAGCTGCGGCGCCGAGGGCAGCCAGCCCATGCGTTCGGCGCGGATGTTGTAGTCGATCATGGAGACGTCCCAGTCGCCGGCGGGTGCCGTGGGCGAGAGGATCTCGTCCGCCGTAAGCGTCTCGTAGCGCCACTGATCGGTATGGGCGTACCAGGCGGAGGTCGAGTTCATGTGCCGCGGCGGACGACCCCAGTCGAGCGCGAAGGCCAAGGGCTGCCATCCGGTCTGCGGACGCAGTTTCTCCTGCCCGACGTAATGGCTCCAGCCGCCGCCGGACTGGCCGATACAGCCGCACATCACCAACATGTTGATGATGCCGCGGTAGTTCATGTCCATGTGGTACCAGTGATTCAGACCGGCCCCGAGGATCACCATCGACTTGCCGCCCGTCTTTTCCGCGTTCAGGGCAAATTCGCGGGCCACGGTGATGATCTTGTCGGCCGGAACGCCGGTGATCTTCTCGGCCCATTTCGGGGTGTAGGGAATGTCGGCCTCGTAATCCGAGGTCACCCAGTCGCCGCCCAGCCCGCGGTCGAGCCCGTAGTTGGCGCAGAACAGGTCGAAGACGGTCGCGACCTGTGCCTCGCCCTCGGCCAGTTTCACAGTCCTGACGGGGATGTTGCGCGTCAGCACGTCCGGGTGATCGCAGCGCACGAAATTCTCGGTCGCCACCCCGCCGAAATAGGGGAAATCGACGCCGACGACATCGTCATGATCCTCATCCAGGACAAAGGACATCTTGAGCTCGGTGTCGGCACCCTTCGCGCGTTCTTCGAGGTTCCATTCGCCATTTCCGCCCCAGCGGAAGCCGATCGAGCCGTTGGGCGCGACATAGCCGCCGGTCCTGGCGTCAAAGGCGATGGTTTTCCACTCCGGGTTGCCCTCCTCGCCGAGCTTGCCTTCGAAATCCTCGGCGCGCAGGAACCGGCCCGGCACCAAGCGGCCGTCCTTTTCCTCCAGCCGCACCAGCATCGGCATGTCGGTGTATTTGCGGCAGTAATCCTCGAAATACTCCGCCTGCCGGTCGAGGTGAAACTCGCGCAGGATCACATGGCCCATCGCCATCGCCAGAGCGGCATCGGTGCCCTGTTGCGGCGCGAGCCAGACGTCGCCGAATTTGGCGGCCTCCGAATAGTCGGGGCAGATCACCGCCGACTTGGTGCCGCGATAGCGCGCCTCGGTATAGAAATGCGCATCCGGGGTGCGCGTCTGCGGCACGTTCGACCCCCAGATCAGCAGGAAGCCCGCGTTGTACCAATCCGCCGATTCCGGCACGTCGGTCTGCTCACCCCAGGTCATCGGGCTGGCCGACGGCAGGTCGCAATACCAGTCGTAGAAAGACATGCAGGTGCCGCCCAGCAGGCTCAGGTACCGCGACCCGGCGGCATAGCTGACCATCGACATCGCCGGGATCGGTGAAAAGCCGAAGACGCGGTCCGGCCCGTAGGTCCTGGCGGTATAGGCATTGGCGGCGGCGGTGATTTCCGTCGCCTCGTCCCAGCTGGCGCGGACAAAGCCGCCCTTGCCCCGCGCGGTCACATAGGTCGCGCGCAGGATCGGGTCGCTTTGCAGCTTGGTCCAGGCCGCGATCGGGTCCATCGTCTTGCGCATATCGCGCCAGACCTTCATCAGCTTGCCCCGAACCAGCGGGTTTTTCACCCGGTTGGCGCTGTAGAGATACCAGCTGTAGCTGGCCCCGCGGGCGCAGCCGCGCGGCTCGTGATTGGGCAGGTCGGCGCGGGTGCGCGGATAATCGGTCTGCTGGGTTTCCCAGGTGACGATCCCGGATTTCACGTAGATCTTCCAGGAACACGACCCGGTGCAGTTCACCCCGTGGGTCGATCGCACGATCTTGTCGTGGCGCCAGCGGTTTCTATAGGTATCCTCCCAGTCCCGGCTTTCGCGGGTGACCTGGCCGTGACCATTGGCGAACCGCTCCAGTTCCTTGGGCTGCAGGAAGTTCAGTCTGTCGAGCAGATGGCTCATGGGAAACTCCTTGTCGGGTGGGCCGCGCGCCGGCCTTTGCGGCACGCGGGGGCATCAGGGCGTCAGCAGGGCACCGGCGCAGATTTGCGGGAATAAAAGGCCCAGGTGATTGCCAGGCAGATCACGTAGAAACCGGCGAACATCCAAAGCGCCATCGCCGGGCCGCCGGTCATTGCGATCGAGGTGCCGTAGGCCTTGGGGATGAAGAAGGCGCCGTAGGCCGCGATTGCCGAGGTGAAGGCGATGATCGCCGCGCTCTCGCGCTCCGATTGCTTCCGCGTTGCCGCCTCGTCGAGCTGCGGCATCAGGCGCGGCACCTCCTGGCGCATGATCGAGGGGATCATCTGGAAGGTGGAGGCATTGCCCACACCGGTCAGGAAGAACAGCGCCATAAAGCAGGCGAAGAAGCCCCAGAAATTGCCGGCACTGTCGCCCAGCGGCAGAAATTGCAGCACACCCACCACCGCGATGATCATGCCGAGGAAGGTCCAGAAGGTGACACGGCCGCCGCCGAACCGGTCGGAGATCCAGCCGGTGCCGGCGCGGCTGAGCGCGCCCACGAGCGGCCCGAGGAAGGCATAGGAGAGCACGTTCACATCCGGAAACTGCGTCTTCATCAGCAGCGGGAAGCCCGCCGAGTAGCCGATGAAGCTGCCGAAGGTGCCGGTGTAGAGGATGCACATGATCCAGTTGTGCGCGCGCTTGAAGATGATCGACTGTTCTTTAAAGCTCGCTTTGGCGTCAGCGATGTCATTCATCCCGAACCAGGCCGCCAGCGCGCCGAGCAGGATGAAGGGCACCCAGATGAACCCGGCGTTCTGCAAATAGAGTTCGCCGCCGTCGGACAGCGTCTGCGGCTCGCCGCCGATGGCGCCGAATACGCCTGCGGTGATCACCAGCGGCACCACGAATTGCATCACCGACACGCCGGCATTGCCCAGCCCGGCGTTGAGCGCCAGCGCGTTGCCCTTCTGCGCCTTGGGATAGAAAAAGGCGATATTGGCCATCGACGAGGCGAAGTTGCCGCCGCCGAAACCGCACATCAGCGCAAGGACCAGGAACCAGGCGTAGGAGGTGTCCGGATTCTGCACGGCAAAGCCGATGCCAAGCGCCGGCAACAGCAACGAGGCGGTGCTGAGCGCGGTCCACAGCCGACCGCCGAAGATCGGCACCATGAAGCTGTAGAAGATGCGCAGCGTCGCGCCGGACAGCCCCGGCAGCGCCGCCAGCCAGAACAGCTGGCCGGTGCTGTAGTCGAACCCGATGGCGGGCAGCTTGGCCACCACCACCGACCAGACCAGCCAGACCGAAAAGGCCAGCAGCAGGCAGGGGATCGAAATCCAGAGATTGCGGGCAGCGATGGCCCGGCCGTCCCGCGACCAGAATTCCTGGTCCTCCGGACGCCAGTCGATCAGCGTATGCCCTTGCTGAATGGATGCTTGAGTTGCGGTCGCCATGGGGCTTCCTCCGTTGTGGCTTGGGGGCGGGCCGCGGGATGGGCGCGGCCCGGTACTGTTGTCGGTTTATTGCGCGGGTTGTGCCCGCAGGCGTGTCTCGCCGTGCTCGGCGCTCGGCGCGTCGAGCGGCTGATCCGGCACGTCGGAGAGGTACTTCTCGTCGGCCAGCGCCGGGTGACGGCCCCGCTCCATGCGGCGGATGGCAACATGCATCCAGACGGTCGAGATCGCGACGATCACAAAGAGCAGCATGAACGGCGCGGTCCAGACGCCGGTCCAGTCCAGCAGGACGCCGAACCCGATCGGCAGGAAGAAGCCGCCGAGACCGCCGATCATCCCCACAAGCCCGCCGACGGCGCCAACGTGATGCGGGTAATAGACCGGGATATGCTTGTAGACCGCGGCCTTGCCCAGGCTCATGACGAACCCGAGGATCACCGTCAGCGCAACAAAAAACCCGACGCTCAGCCCGAAATTGAAGTCGATCTGACTGGAGATGCCCTGAACGGTGTAATGGGTCTGCGGGTAGCTCATCACGAACAGCACCGCGAGCGACACGAGAAAGGTGACGTACATCACGAACCGGGCGCCCCATTTATCGGACATCCAGCCGCCGAGGGCGCGGAAAACCGACCCGGGCAGGCTGTAGAGCCCGGCAAAGACGCCTGCCGTAGTCAGCTCCAAGCCGTAGGCGCCGACGTAATAACGCGGCAGGAAGCTGGCGAGCGCGACGAAGGCGCCGAAGACGAAGAAGTAATAGGTGGCAAACCGCCAGACCTGCATGTTCTTGAGCGGTTCAAGCTGCTGCCCGGTCGAGACGGCGCCGGCGCCGCTGCGCTTGCGCTCCTGCTGCACCGGGTCGGTCTTGGCCAGCAGAAAGAACAGCACGGCGGTGATCGCCAGCACCACGGCATAGACCCGCGCGGTGCCTTCCCAACCGAGAGCCACCACCAGAAAAGGGGCGGCGAAATTGGTGACGGCCGCGCCGACGTTGCCGGCGCCGAAAATGCCCAGAGCGGTGCCCTGACGCTCTTTCTCGAACCAGCGAGAGGTGTAAGCGACGCCGACGATGAACGAGCCGCCGGCCAGCCCGAGCCCCAGCGCGGCGACGAGGAAGACCTCGTAGGTATGCACCGACGTCAGAAGCCAGACGCAGACGGCGGTAATCAGCATCTGCAGCGGGAACATGATCCGGCCGCCGAATTGTTCCGTCCAGACGCCGAGGAAGATCCGGCTGACCGACCCGGTCAGAACCGGCGTGGCGACCAGCAGGCCGAATTGCGTGTCGCTGAGCCCAAGCTCGCCTTTGATCTTTACCCCGATGATCGAGAAAATCGTCCAGACAGCGAAGCAGATGGTAAAGGCGAAGGTGCTCAGCCCGAGGGCGCGATATTGATCCGCGCGGGTTACGCCTTGAAGCGTATGCATGGGGTGTCCCTCCTGAGGTATTGGCGCGATGCGCAATGCGTTTCACTGACCAGCAAGAGGGGGGCGGGCCTGAATCCTGTTGATTCAGATCAAGTCGCGGCCAATGGGAGGCCGAAATAACTGCCCGGGCAAATTGCTTCTGCCGAGGCCGAAAAACATGTGGTGCCGGTCGGAGGAGGCGGTCAATTGAAGTCTTGACAATTATCAAGTGCGAAACTTACCAAAGTTCTGCGGTTCAAAGTGGAGGCTGAGTGCGACCTGACGATATCCCCGTGATTCGGACCCTGGAGCTGTTCCGGGAGATGTCTGAGGACAGCTTCAACGAGCTGATCCGGGGCGCCTATGTTCAGACGTTCCCGCCTCAGGTCGACCTGATCACCGAAGGCGATCACTCGGATTTCCTGCACATCGTTCTGACCGGCAGCGTCGAACTCTATGCCTCGTGGAATGGCCGGGAAACCTCGATGGAGACGGTCCGGCCGATCTCGACCTTCATCCTCGCCGCGACGATCAAGGATGCGCCTTACCTGATGTCGGCGCGCACCGCCGAGAAATCGCGCATCATCATGATCCCGTCGATGGACGTGCGCAGCGTCTTCGAAGCCGACAATGGTTTCGCCCGCGCCGTCGTGACCGAACTTGCGCAATGTTACCGGTTGGTGGTCAAGACCTCAAAGAACCTCAAGCTGCGCACCTCGCTCGAACGGCTTGCGAATTACCTGCTGCGCAGCCATCGCCGGGCGGACGGGGCGCTGGAGTTCGAACTGCAGCTCGAAAAGCGGCGCCTCGCGTCGTTTCTGGGGATGACACCGGAAAACCTGTCGCGCGCGATCAAGGCGTTGCGCCCCTATGGGGTCGAGATCACTGGCGCGACCGTGCGCATCACCGATCTTGCCGACCTGGAGGCGTTCGCGAAATCGAGCGAACTGATCGATGACTACTCCACTTAAGTGAATCACGCAGTCAGAAAAGCCAAATTATCGAAATTCATGGCGACCCCGACAGGATTCGAACCTGTAACCTGCCCCTTAGGAGGGGGCTGCTCTATCCAGTTGAGCCACGGGGCCGTCGCGCCCGCTGTTTAGACGGGTTTGCCGGGCTTGTCACCGATTTTGCGGGCGCTTGAACAGCATCGTCGCTTCGCGGTAACGTCATGGCATCCCGGCAAAAAGGCTCCAACGTGACGGTTGAAAACAAACGCCCGCTCACCCTGCGCGATGTCTCCGAGGCCTCCGGCGTCTCCGAGATGACGGTCAGCCGCGTGCTGCGCAACCGCGGCGACGTCTCCGAAGCGACCCGCGCCCGCGTGCTCGCCGCGGCGAAGGAGCTGGGCTATGTGCCCAACAAGATCGCCGGATCGCTGGCCTCCAACCGGGTGAACCTGATCGCGGTGATCATCCCGTCGCTCTCCAACATGGTGTTTCCGGAGGTGCTGACCGGCATCAACCAGGTGCTGGAGCATACCGAGCTGCAGCCCGTTGTCGGCGTCACCGACTACCTTCCGGAAAAGGAGGAGCGGGTCCTTTACGAAATGCTGTCCTGGCGCCCCTCCGGCGTGATCATCGCGGGGCTGGAGCATTCGGATGCCTCCCGCGCCATGCTCAAGGCCGCCGGTATCCCGGTGGTGGAGATCATGGATACCGACGGCAAGCCGGTCGATGCGATGGTCGGTATCTCGCACCGCCGCGCCGGGCGCGAGATGGCCCGCGCGATCCTCGACGCGGGCTATCGTCGGATCGGTTTCATGGGCACCAAGATGCCGCTCGATCACCGAGCGCGGAAACGCTTTGAGGGGTTTACCGAAAAACTCGCCAAGAACGGGGTCGAGATCGAGGACCGCGCCTTCTACTCCGGCGGTTCGGCGCTGGCCAAGGGACGGGAGATGACAGCGGACATGCTGAAACGCTCTCCCGATCTGGATTTCCTTTATTATTCCAACGACATGATCGCGGCCGGCGGGCTGCTGTACCTGCTGGAACAGGGCTATGACATCCCCGGGCGGATCGGTCTGGCCGGCTTCAACGGGGTGGAGCTGCTGCAGGGGCTGCCGCGACAACTGGCGACAATGGATGCCTGCCGCAAGGAGATCGGCCGCAAGGCGGCCGAGATCATCGTCGCCCGGCTGGAAACGCCGCCGCGCGAGGTCGAGAACCAGGTCGTTCTGACCCCTACGATCAGCTTCGGCGACACCCTGAAGCGGGAGTGATCGGGTGGCGCTGCCGCGGCTCGACAACCGCGCCGCCCGGCGGCTGTTCCTCGACCGCCACGGGCTGGCCGCGCCGCCGGTTGGGCCGGGCAAGGGCGCGGACCTGCTGCGGGTGATCCACGCGTTGGGCTTCGTCCAGATCGACAGCGTCAACACCGTCGCCCGCGCCCACGACATGATCCTCTATGCCCGCCGGCCCGCCTACCGGCCCGCGCATCTGCCCCGGCTCTACCAAGGCAATCGTACGCTGTTCGAGCACTGGACCCATGACGCGGCCGTGATCCCGATGGAGTTCTTTTCCCATTGGCACCTGCGCTTTGCCCGCGATGCGGCAAAGCTGAAATCCCGCTGGAAAGACTGGCAGGGGCATAATTTCGAGGATCAGTTCGAACCGGTCCTGCGCCACATCCGCGACCACGGCCCCGTAACCTCCTCCGACGTCGGCAAGGGCGAGAAGAAGGGCAGCAGCGGCTGGTGGGACTGGCACCCGTCCAAGACAGCGCTGGAGTACCTCTGGCGCTCCGGCGCGCTCAGCATTGTCGGGCGCGACGGGTTCCGCAAACGCTACGACCTGACGGAACGGGTGATCGACGAGGGGCTGCTGGCCGATCATTCCCGCCCCAACCCGGAGGAGACGGTGGGTTGGGCCTGCAACGCGGCGCTGGACCGGCTGGGGTTTGCCACCCCGGGCGAGCTGGCCGCCTTCTGGGATACGGTGACCCCGGCAGAGGCGAAAGCTTGGTGCGCCGCCGCCCAGGCCCGCGGAGAAATCGTCGAGGCCGAGATTGCCTGCGCCGATGGCTCCCCCCGCCGGGTGTTCGCCCGGCCGGATATCGAGGAGGCGGCCGCGCGCCTTGCCCCCGCACCGGGCCGGATGCGGGTGCTCAGCCCGTTCGACCCGGCACTGCGCGACCGCAGCCGCGCCCAGCGGCTGTTCGGATTCGACTACCGGATCGAGATCTTCGTCCCCGCCGCGCAGCGCAAATACGGCTACTACGTCTTTCCGCTGCTGGAGGGGGAGCGCATCGTCGGACGCATCGACATGAGGGCGGAGCGCGACAGCGACCGGTTGGCCGTCACCGCGCTCTGGCCGGAAAAGGGCGTGCGTTGGACCGCGCCGCGCCAGGCCCGGCTGGAGGCGGAACTGACCCGCGTGGCACGGTTCGCCGGGGTCAGCGAGGTGAGTTTTGCCGATGGCTGGTTCAGGGAGCCGGGATCACAAGGTTAGGAGCCAGACGGTCCCCGTCTTTTTCTGGCCCCCAAAAACCCCGCCGCCAACGCCGCTTCATCACCGGAACTCCTGCCCCTCCGACAACCGCCTACCCTCCGCCGCGCACTCCTGAATCAGCGCGGGCGGGGTCCAAACCACCGGATCCTCCTCCGCCAGCCGCGCCAGCGCCTCGGCCGCCCAACCCAAGCCACGACTGTCGGCATAGGCTAGCACCCCGCCCAGGCGCGCAGGGAACCCCAGCCCTTCGCGGCTGACGGTGTCGATATCTTCCGCCGTGCCGGCGGTTCCATCGGCCAGCATCAACGCGCCCTCATGGATCAGAGCCAGCACCAGCCGCTCCTGCATTTCCTGCGCCGAGAAGGTGCGCGGCGTGACACCGGCGAACCAGGCCTCTTCCCGCACCAGATCCTCCACCAGCGGGTCGATCACCGCGCCGCCGCCGCCCGGGTAGCGATACCAGCCGACACCCGCGGCCTTGCCCAACCGGCCTTCCTCCACCATCCGGTCGGAAATCGGGATGTAGCGGCGGTTGGGGTCACGGGTCGCCGCCTGCGCCTTGCGGTCGGCATAGGCCACGGCCAGCCCGATCAGGTCCTGCGCCTCGAAGACGCCCATGTCCCAACCGAAATCCGCCATCGCCTCGTCCAGCTCATGCGGGATGGCGCCGTCCATCAGCAGGGTATCGGCGGCCTCGTAGAGGCGGCGCATCAGCCGGGTCCCGATGGAGGGGCGGTCATGCGGGGCGCGTACGCCATGACGGCCCATTGCGCGGGCCAGCCCGAAGGCAGCCATGACCTGCATCCCGGAGGCGCCGGGGCCGGGGGCGATCTCCACCAGGTTGCGCAGATGGGCGGGGGCGTAGATGCGAAAGCCGACGATCCGGCCCGAAAACCCGGTGAGCGCGGTGGACAGCAGCAGGCTGTCGGCCGGGGCGGTCTCCGACAGGTGGCGCAGCACCGCATCGCGCTGCTCCGGCTCGTCCTCCAGCGCCTCGACGACGATCGCGGCGCCGGCCGGATCGCCCGGCCCGTCGGCTACCCTCAGCGCCAGCCCGGCCTGCGCCAGCATGTCCCGCGTCCGCCTTGCGGTGTCGGCATCGGGCTCGGCCAGCGATACGTCATAGCCCGCCCGCATCAGCAGTTGCGCCGCGGCTACCCCCGCAGGCCCGGCACCGACGACCAGCGCACGCTCCATGATCAGCCCAGAAACTTCCGCTCTTCGATCAGCGCCAGGAGCTGCGCCAAGGAGGTCTCCAGCGTCTGGCCCGAGGTGTCGAGCTGCGCCTGGGCGCGGCCATAGAGCGCCTCGCGGCTGGTCAGGATCGAGCGGAGCTGTTCCATTGCCTCCGGGTTGCCCGCCATCGGCCGCTCGTCCCCCTGCTCCCGTACCCGCGCCATATGCTCGTCGGGCGAGGTTTTCAGCCAGATGGTATGGAAATGACCGAGCAGCTGGTTATAGGTTTCCGGCTCCGCCACGATGCCGCCCGCAACCGCCAGCACCATGCTGTCGTGGGTGGCGATGATGCGCGAAATCGCCTGCGCCTCCAGCTTGCGATAGCCCTCCTGACCGTAGAGCGCCATCACCTCCTCCACCGGCATGCCGCTCTGTTCCTCGATCTCGGAGTTCAGTTCGACAAACGGGATGTTCAGCGCCTGGCCCACCAGCGCGCCGAGGGTCGATTTCCCCGCCCCCCGCAACCCGATCAGACAGATGCGGTGGGCGCGCAGGGTCTCGGCCGGTTCCGGGTTCAGCCGGCGCAGGATCGCCTGCTGCACATCGGTGCTGGAACTGCGGAACAGATCGGCCACCCGCAGCGCGTCGGAGCTCCACGGATCCTCCTCGCCCACCAGCCATTCGATCCGGTGATCGAGCGCGGAGGCCACCCGCTGCAACAACCCGATGGAGATATTGCCCTCGCCGGCCTCAAGCTGCGCGAGATAGCGCGGCGAAACCCCCGACATATCCGACAGCACCCGGCGCGGGATGCCGCGCCGCTCGCGCGCGCGGCGCACACGTTCGCCCACCCGCTGGATCAGCGCCGAGACCTCGGCCTCGACCCGGGTCGCCTGCGATTGCGGTGTCGCCTCGCCTCGGAAGTTGGTGATTTCGGTCATGCCACCGGTCGATTGTGAAAAATATTGCAAAAACCTAGACCGGGTTTGAGGCCTGTTCAAACCCTTTTGCTATAAAAACAGTCGGAAACTGCACTATCTTGCGGATCGCGCCGCCAAGCCAAGGACCGCCCCGAAAACCCCGCCAGGACCCCGTTCAGGGCCGCAACAGCGGCTCCACCAGCGTACGGATTTCCGGCGGCGCGGGCTGCGAGGCGAAGGTTTCGGACACCACGAAGACGTTCACGAACCGGCCTTTGAAGCACAGCGTCCCGTCCTGGTATCCGTGCACCTGAAACTCGATCGACTTGGTGCCCAGCTTGCTGGGCCAGACCTTGCAGACCAGCCGGTGCCGCGGCGTGACCGGCGAAACGAAATCCAGGCTCAGGTGCACGAACGGCGTGCCGAAGCCGAGATCCAGTTCCAGATGATACCAGCCGCCGCCCAGATGATGCTCCCACCAGGCGTCGATGGCATCCAGCGCGAAATAGGGCAGCCGGCCGGTATAGGCGATCTTGGCCGGATCGCAGTCGGCCCAGGTCACGCGGATTTCATGTTCGAACGGGGGCGGCAGCGCCGCCCCTTCGCTGGTCTCGTTCATTCAGTAGGTTTCCACGTGATAGCGGCCTTCGTCGCGCATGGTGTCGCGCAGCGCGCCCCACGGCTGTCCGATGCTCTCGGCGATATTGGTCAGCGTCTTTTCCACGCCTTCCTCCATCCCGCGCAGCCCGCAGATATAGATATGGGTGTTGGGATCGGCGAGCATCTCGGCGACCGACTCTTCCTCGACCACCATGCGGTCCTGCACGTATTCCTTCGGCGCGCCGGGCACGCGGGAGAACACCAGGTGTTTCTTCAGCAGGCTCTCGGGCACTTTGTTCAGCGGCCCGAAATAGGGCAGGCTGTCAGGCGTGCGGGCGCCGAAGAACATCACCATGCCGCCCGACTTGGCGCCCACGGTGCGCTGGCGGCGCATCGTGAAGGACCGCATCGGCGCCGAGCCGGTGCCGGTGCAGATCATCAAAAGACGCGCCTGCGGGTCCTCCGGCATCAGGAAGGTGGCGCCGAACGGGCCGGTCAGCTGCACCTTGTCGCCCTTCTTCAGGTCGCAGACGTAGTTGGAGCAGAGCCCGCCCTCTTCGCGCTTCACGGTCAGCGAGAGGTTGTTGAAATTCGGCCGCTCGCCGTCGCGCGGGCTGGACACGGAATAGAGCCGCGGCAGATGCGGCTTGCCCTGATCGTCCACGCCCGGCGGGATGATCCCCACGCTCTGGCCTTCCAGCACCGGGAACGGCAGCGATCCGAGGTCCAGGATGATGTGGCGCACATCGCTGTCGGATTCCTCCGACGTCAGCCGGTAATTGCCCTGCACCGTCGCCTCGGCCGGTTTGCCCAGGTTGTACATGTTGACCGTCGGCTTGGACGCCGACGCGGGCGCCTTGGCCTTGCCGCCGGCACCGGCATGCGCCTCGGCCAGCAGGGCGGCCATGGCATCGTCGATCGCCTCCAGCCCGGTTTCGGCCTCGCCGCCCGCGGTCTGGATATCCTCCTGTTCCGGCAGTTCCATCCATTCGAACTGCGCGTCCAGCGAATAGGGTTCGTTCACCACGCGCCATTCGTCGATGGAGCCGGTGGGGCAGACCGGGATGCAATCCATGCAGAAATTACACTTCGATGCGTCGACCACGACGTTGTTGTCGTCATGCTCGATCGCCTCGAGCGGGCAGGTCATTTCGCAGGTGTAGCAGCGGATGCAGATTTCGGGGTCGATAAGGTGCTGTTTCAGCGGCTTGTTCATTGGCTCTCGCGCTTCTTGCTCAGGATCACATCCGGCACAACCAGAGCGTCGATTAACGCCGTGCACAGCCCGACGCAATCCTCGCACCCGACACAAGGCCCATGCAGTTGAGAGATCTCGACCGACAGGGAGTTCAAACGGGGCGTTTCGGCTTTGGACCTGCTGATGTTCATGGCAGAGGCTCCGTCTATAATGCGTCTCGTGTCGAACCGGGCGGACCGACCGGACCCCGGAAGAACGCTTCCGATTCCCAATCTAGCATGCGGTCGCCCGTTTCCGCAAAACCGCCGGGCGGCCTGCGGCATCCGGTCCGGGCGCGGGGCGCCCGGACCGGTGTTCGTCACATCCGTCAGGCCATGTGCAGCTTGACGTATTCGAAGTCGCCCGGCTTGTTGTCGATGCCGACCTTCGGCGGGGCGATCCAGCTGGCGTATTGGCCCGGCTCGGTCACCGGCTTCATCAGCGACTGGATGAAATCGCCGTCCGCGTGGGTCGGCAGCCAGTTCTTGATGCCCTCGTCGTATTCGGCACCCGACAGCAGATTGCCTTCGGGATCGAACAGCTTCTCGGCGAAGACGCCGATCTTGCGGTTGAAGGCCTCATGCGGCAGCTTCATCTCGAACTGAACGCCCGTCTTTTCGATGATCTTGTTCCAGCGGGTGACGCCGCCGGCGGCATCGCGGGTGTAATCGTCGCGCAGGCGCATGTTGATGGCGGTCAGAGCCGGCACGTCGTGGTGCACCAGCTTGCCATCGACCAGATCCCAGACCTTGTAGGTGTCGTCGGTCAGCTTGTGGTCGTCCTTGATGCGGTGCTCCATGTACCGGCCCTTGATGCCGGCGTTGAAGGCGTTGGCCGCGTTGGTCGACACTTCCTGACCGAACAGGTCCAGCGACAGGGTGTAGTGCAGGTTCAGCTTTTTCTGGATCGTCGGCAGGTCGATCACACCGAACGAGCGGATCTTGTCGATGTCATAGGGATCCTCGATCCCATGCTCCTTCATCACCTCACAGGTTTTCTGGATGGTGCGGCCGACGCCGGTTTCGCCCACGAACATGTGGTGCGCTTCCTCGGTCAGCATGAAGCGGCAGGTGCGCGACAGCGGGTCGAAGCCCGATTGCGCCAGGCTCTCCAGCTGCATCTTGCCGTCGCGGTCGGTGAAGTAGGTGAACATGAAGAACGACAGCCAGTCCGGCGTTTCCTCGTTGAACGCGCCCAGCATCCGCGGCGCCTCTTCCGAGCCGGAGGAGCGCAGCAGCAGATCATCCGCCTCTTCGCGGCCGTCGCGGCCGAAGTACTTGTGCAGCAGGTACACCATCGCCCAGAGGTGACGGCCCTCTTCCACGTTGACCTGGAACAGGTTGCGCATGTCGTAGAGCGACGGCGCGGTCAGGCCCAGGAAACGCTGCTGTTCGACCGATGCCGGCTCGGTATCGCCCTGGATCACGATCAGGCGCTTCAGCAGGTTGCGGTATTCACCGGGCACTTCCTGCCACGCGGGCTCGCCGAAATGCTCGCCACAGGGGATGGTGCGGCCCTCGACCTGCGGCGCCAGCAGAACGCCCCAGCGGTATTCCGGCATCTTGACGTAGTCGAATTTCGCCCAGCCCTTCGGGTCGACGGAAACGGCGGTGCGCAGATAGACCAGCGACTGCTGGAAGTTCTGCGGGATCAGGTCCGACCACCAGTTGATGTAACCGGGGTGCCATTTCTCCAGCGCCTTCAGAACCCGCTTGTCCGAGCTGAGCCCGACGTTGTTGGGGATTTGCGTGTCATAGCTGACATTGATCAGATCGAGCATTCATCCACTCCCTTGAAAATTCGGGCGGCGCGGGAACCCGCGGCGCCATGTCGAAGGGCGCGCCACTGGCGCGCCCGCTGGTCGGTCAGACCCGTTCCATGTTGTATTCGCCGCGGATGCCGGTGCCGTAGCGTTGCAGCGCACCATCCTTGCCCACCGCGTTGGGCCGCTGGAAGATCCAGTTCTGCCAGGCGGTGAGGCGGCCGAAGATGCGGGTTTCCATCGTCTCCGGCCCGGCAAAGCGGAGGTTGGCCTCCATGCCGGTCATCGCATCCGGGCTGAAGCTGGCGCGTTCCTCGAGGAAGATGCGCACCTCGTCCTCCCAGTCGATATCGTCGAAGGCATAGGTGATCAGGCCCGCCTTGTCGGCCTCGTCGGCCTCCATCGGTTCGCCGATCTTGTCCTTCAGCGCGCCGACCGCCTCCGGCTCGCCCAGGAAACGGGTTTCCAGCCGGGTCAGGTCGTTGCTCATCGGGTAGAGGCCGAAGTTGCCCTCGGTCAGGGTGACGGTGGCCAGCGGCCGGTTGTCGCCCTCGAACTCGTCCAGCATCATGTAGCTGCGGTCGCAGGACCAGAGCAGCTCGGCCAGAACCCCGGCGAAACAGCTGCCGTGCTCGACCATCGCCGCCATCGAGCGCGAGGTCAGGTCGACCCGCTTCAGCACCCGTTTCCAGTATTTCAGGATCTCGTTCGCCAGCCAGTGATCGGCGTTGTCCATCAACAGCTTTTCATGCGCGATCAGCTTTTCCGGGTCGCCCTGGCTGCGGAACACCAGCAGGCCGATCTCGCGCTCGTTCAGGCGCAGATGCAGGATCGCATCGTCCAGCTCGCGCGCCAGCCGCAGCATGTAGCCGTCGCAGCCCTGTGCCTGCACCTCGTCCATCGACGCGGGCGCATCGGAATCGGGGCCGGACAGGGTAATGGTGGCCTTGCGCGCAGCGCGGTCAATGGCAACCTCGACCAGCGAATAGGTCACGCTGTCCTCGCCGAAGGCGCGGTCGAGCGGCTTGAGCTCGATCCCGGTCAGGCCGGAAGGTTTCTTGGAAGCGGCGGCAAATTCGCGGGCGCGCTCCTGCGCCACGTCGTCGAACTTGGAGTTCGGCACAACCTCGTCCACCAGCCGCCAGTCGACGGCGCGCTGGCCCTTCACGCCCTCCTCGACCGAGCAGAACACATCGGCCAGGTCACGGCGTACCTTGCGCTTGTCGGTCACCCGGGTCAGCCCGCCGGTGCCCGGCAGCACCGCCAGCAGCGGCACCTCGGGCAGCGCCACCGACGACGAGCTGTCGTTGGTCAGCATGATGTAGTTGCAGGCCAGCGCCAGCTCGTAGCCGCCCCCGGCGCAGGCGCCCTTGACGGCGGCCATGTATTTCTGGCCCGAGTCCTCTTCGGCGGCCTCGAAGGTGTTGCGCGTCTCGTTGGTGAACTTACAGAAGTTCACCTTGTGCGCGTGGGAGGCACCGCCCAGCATGCGGATGTTGGCGCCGGCGCAGAACACCTTGTCCTTGCCCGACTGCATCACTACCACCTTCACCTCGGGGTGCTCGAACCGCATCCGCTGAACCACATCGGCCAGCTCGATATCAACGCCGAGGTCGTAGGAATTGAGCTTCAGCTGATAGCCGTGGAAGAGGCCGCCGTTCTCATCCACATCCATGTAGAGATTGGCGATCTCGCCATCGTACTCGACCCGCCAGTGTCGGTATTTGGAAGGGTCGGTCTGAAAGTCGATCACTTTGGCCATGTCGCGCTCCTGAAAGATCGTGTCTTGGATGCACTTTATGTCATTCCCCGCCGCAGGTAAACAGGAAGATGCATAATAGTGCGTATCATGTTTCGTTTATTTTCAGTGATTTAGCAGTTTATCTGCATTTTTTTGCAAATCCTGAATTTCGCTTATGCAGTATAATGCACTATTCCGCATCCCCGCCGAGGGACAGATTCGCCGCCGTCCGCAGCCGTGCTGCCCGCTCCAGCAGCGCCCCCCGGTCCGCCTGCATCGCGTCAGCCCCGGCCGCACCCGCAGTCTCCAGATGACGCCCGGCCATGTCGCACAGCCGCAGCACCGCGCGCGGTAGCCCCATCCGCGCCTTCAGCGCCGCATTGGCGATCTGGATTGCCCCCTGGACGAAAGCGCGTTCGCGCGAATTGGGCGGCAGCGCCATCCAGACCGGCTCGAAAAGCTCGTGCGCTTCCCAGAAAAAGCCGGTTTCCAGGTAGTGCCACCCGGCGCGCCAGGCGTCGCTTTCGGCCAGCTCGGCGGGACTCATCCCCGCCCGCGCCGTTGCCGTCAGCGGACCGAAGGCCCCCTCCGGATGCCGGGCCGTCTGTCCCGGCACGTAAGGATGCGCCGGAACCGGATAGGCGTGCCCGGTCAGGCCGGCACCACCTCGGCCGCCTCGATCCGCTCCAGCCGCGCGGCAAACTCCGCCACGGCGTCGAGCGTCTGCTCCGGCTGCTCCAGATGCGGCGCGTGCTTGCAATCGTCGAGGATCGCGACGTCGACCGGGGAATATGCCCGCGTCTCGACCTCTTCGATCTGGGCCAGCGTGCCGTATTGGTCGTCGCGGCCCTGGATCGCCAGCACCGGGATGCGCAGGTAGTCGATCACCTCACCCACGTTCCACGCCTTGAAGCCGGGATCGAGCCAGACATCGTTCCAGCCGCGGAAGGCCCCCTCGGGGTCGCGGTGATACTTGCCCATCCGCTCCTTCATGTCGGTGGTCTCATAGACCTCCTTCGCCTTGGCGATTTCCCTGAGCCCCATCTCTTCGGTGAAGAAATGCGGCGCCATCAGGATCAGCCCGCGCACGCGGAAATCCTCGATGCTGCCGGCATAGATCGCGGCGATGGTCGCCCCGTCGGAATGGCCGAACAGGATGCAACGCTCCACGCCCGCCTGATCCAGCACATGCGGCAGCACGTCGATCGCCTCGCGGGTCATGAAATTCAGCGGCCGCGGCAGCGTCACCGGGTCTGACTGGCCATAGCCCTGGCGGGAATAGACCAGCACGCCCATGCCGGTGCGTTCGGCCACCTTGGCCGGGAAATCGCGCCACAGCGCGGCACATCCCAGCCCCTCGTGCAGCATGACGATGGTCGGCGCCGTGTCGGGCGACGGGCCAAAGCATTTGTATTCCAGCGTAGCGCCGCCCACCACCAGCGGGGTTTGCGGGGTCTCGGACCAGATCAATTTGCTCAATGCGCCGTCTCCCTCAGCTTGTAGCGCTGGATCTTGCCGGTGGCGGTCTTCGGCAGCTCCTCCACAACCTCGATCCAGCGCGGATATTTCCACATTCCGATCTTTTCCTTGACCAGATCCTTCAGCTCGCCCGCCACCGCCGGATCGGCGCCGTCCTTCAGCACGATATAGGCCGCCGGCTTGTCGAGGCCCTTTTCGTCGGCACGGGCCACCACGGCGGCCTCCAGCACGGCGGGGTGCTCGACCAGCGCCTGCTCCACCTCGAAGGGCGAGACCCAGATGCCGGACACCTTGAACATATCGTCGGTCCGCCCGCAGTAGACATACCGCCCCTCCGGCGTGCGCTCGTACTTGTCGCCGGTGCGGGTCCAGTGACCGGCAAAGGTCGACTGCGACTTGTGCCGCCGGTTCCAGTAGCCGTCGGCCGACGACGGCCCGCGCACCAGCAACTCGCCCACGCCGCCCTCTTCGATATCCTCGTCATGCTCGTCTACCAGCCGCACCTCGTACCCCGGCACGGCAAGGCCGGAGGTGCCGTAAACGATATCGCCCGGACGGTTCGACAGGAAGATGTGCAGCATCTCGGTCGAGCCGACACCGTCGATGATCTCCGCCCCCCAGAGCTTTTCCCAGCGCTCGCCGATGTCGCGCGGCAGCGCCTCGCCGGCGGAGGTGCAGATGCGGATGCAATGCTCCGGCTCGCCGCCGGCGGCCTCCTGCGCGGCGACAACCGCGGCATAGAGCGTCGGCACACCGCAGAAAACGGTCGGGCGCTCGGTCTTCATGATGTCGAACACCGCATCCGGCGTCGGACGGCCGCCGAACAGCACCGTGGTCGCGCCCACCGACATCGGGAAGGACATGCCGTTGCCCAGCCCGTAGGCAAAGAACAGCTTGGCCACGGAATAGACGGTATCGTTCTCGCGGATGCCCAGCACCTGCTGGCCGAAGGTATCGGCGGTGGCCTTGAGGCTGGCGTGCACGTGGCGCACCCCCTTGGGCAAGCCGGTGGAGCCCGAGGAATAGAGCCAGAAGGCCAGCTCGTCCTCATGCGCCTCGACCGCCTGCATCGGCGCCGCGCCGTCGACGAAATCCATGTAGCTTTCGGTGCCCTCCGGCGCGTCGCCGATCACCAGGATCGCCCGGAGATAGCGGTTGTCGGCCACGGCCGGGGCGACGACATCCCACAGCTCCTCGGAGACCACCAGGATCGAGGCACGACTGTCATTCAGGATCGCCTCGTAGATGTCGCTGGACAGCAGCGTATTCAGCGGCACCGGGATGGCACCGGCCTTCAGCGACCCCCAGAACACCACCGGGAATTCGATCTGGTCGCGCACGATCATCGCCACGCGCTCCTCGCGGCGCACGCCGTGGCGGTCGAGCGCGCCCGCGAACCGCCCGGTTTCCTCGGCCAGTTGCCCGTAGCTCAGGCTGCGCTTGCCGCCGTCCGCCTCGCGGAACGCGGTCTTGTCGCCGCGCCCCTCGCCGATGTGACGGTCGACGAAATAGATCGCCGCGTTTCCAGATGACTCCTGCATGAGTCCTCCTCCCTCTTTGATTGCCTGCCCCGGCGGCGGCAACAGTCCTCCCTGCCGCGCCGAGTCTCGCTGCCGGTATCATGCATTTTCAAAATGGATATGCAAGATAGTGCCAAAAGAATTGGCATTATTTTGCAACAATGGGAGGTCCGGCAGCCTCCGGAAAATGGCCGCCCCGCGCCTCAGCGCCGGGTCGCGCCCCTCTTTTCTGGCCATCGGATCCCGGCGCCAGCCGTGCCGCCAAAGAAAAACCCGGCCCCCAAACGGGGACCGGGCTGAACGTTTCGGGCTGTCGCCGCGCCTACCGGAGCAGGAACAGCGTGATCGCCGGGAAGGCCACCAGGATGATCACCCGGATGATGTCGGAGCCGACAAAGAACATCACCGCCTTGTAGGTGTCGACCATCCGCGTCTTGCGGTCCATCGCGTTGATGATGAACAGGTTCATCCCCACCGGCGGCGTGATCAGGCCGACCTCGACCACGATCAGCACCAGGATACCGAACCAGATCGCCACCTGCTCGGTCTCGATCCGGTTGGCCATGCCGCGGGTCACGCGGATGTCCAGCGCCTTCATCTGCTCGCGGGTCAGCTCGGCGCCGCTGGCGATGGCATTCTTGATCGAGGCGAGCATATCCGCCGCCATCCCCTCGGGCACGCCGTTGCGCAGCACCTCCATCGCCGCATCCGCCTGAAGATCGGCCAGATGCACCAGGTTGAAGTCCATCGCGCTGATCACCGGATAAAAGATCGGGATCGTCAGCAGGATCATCGACAGGCTGTCCATCAGGCAGCCGAACAGCAGGTAAAAGACCAGGATCAGCGCCAGCACCACCCAGGGGCTGAAGCCCTGGCTGACCACGTAGTTCGACAGCTCCTGCGGCACCTGGGTCAGCGCCAGGAAACCGTTATAGAACCCCGCGCCCAGCACGATGAAAAAGATCATCGCGGTCGAGCGCGCGGTGACAAAGAAACTGTCGACCAGCGTCGCCTTGGTCAGACCGCCGTTGATAAAGGCGATCAGCCCGGTGCCCGCGGCGCCCACAGCGGCGCCCTCGGTCGGCGTGAACCAGCCCAGGTAGATGCCGCCCACGACCAGGCCGAAGACCAGCAGCACCGGCCACACCCGGAACAGCGCGGCGAACCGTTCGGCGTAGGGCACCCGCGGACGGGTGCCGGCCGCTTTCGGGAACAGCCGCACGTAGATCGAGATGGCGATCACATAGCCCAGCGCCGCCATCAGGCCGGGAATGAAGGCCGCCAGGAACAGCTTGGCGATGTTCTGCTCGGTCAGGATGGCATAGATTACCAGCACCACCGAGGGCGGGATCAGGATGCCCAGCGTGCCGCCCGCGGCCAGCGTCGCGGTCGAGAAGCCGCCGGCGTAGCCGTATTGCTTCAGCTCCGGCAGGGCGACGCGGCCCATGGTGGCGGCGGTCGCCAGCGACGAGCCGCAGATCGCGCCGAACCCGGCGCAGGCGCCGATCGCCGCCATGGCGACACCGCCCTTGCGGTGGCCCAGCCAGCCCTCGGCGGCCTTGAACAGCGCGTTCGACATGCCGCCCAGCGTTGCGAAATGCCCCATCAGCAGGAACATCGGAACAATGGTCAGCGAATAGCTGGAAAAGGTCGTATAGGTCTCGCTCTTCAGCCTCGCGAAGGCGACCGTGGTCCCGTCGGTGACGATGACCAGCCCGACCAGCCCGACAACGAACATGGCCAGCCCGATCGGCACCCGCAGGAAAATAAGGACCATCAGGGCGGGAAAGGATGCGATCCCGACTTCAAGCGCGCTCATTGATCAGTCTCCACCCCGTCCCAGACGAGAATGCGGCCGGTGAGGAATTCGGTGATCCGAACCCCGGCCATATAGGTTCCCACGATGGCCGCGACCACCGCGCCGAAAAGGCTGGCCGCATAGGCCCACCAGACCGGAAATTGCAGCAGGAAGGATGTCTCGCCATAGCCCTTCTTGGACAGCATCCCGTCGAACAGTTTCCACGCGATCAGGATCAGCGCCAGGGCAAAGACCACCTCGGTCACCATCCGCAGGAACCGGTTGGTGCCGCGCGGCAGGACGTTGGCCACGATATCGACCGAGGCATGCCCGGCGGTGATCTGGCACAGCGGGATAAAGGCAAAGATGGCAAAGGCCACCCCGGCCTCGACCAGTTCGAAATCGCCGTTGACCGGGCCGATCCCGATATCGATCAGCCAGTGCGCCAGATCGGGCGCCAGGCCCATGACGAAATCGCTATGCAGAATGCCGTTCAGGCTCCGTCCCAGGATCGAGACGCAGGTGAGAAGGATCAGCGCCGAAAGCACTAGCCCACCCAAGATTGCCATGAAACGGGCCAGACCGGTGAATAAAGCGTGCATGCTTTCCCCTTCGGCTCGTGCCAGTCGTTTGAAAGAACGAGCCGCGGCGACAGATGCCGCCGCGGCCGGTTTTGAGTGCCGCCCGATTACTTGGCGTACATCGGGGTGTATTTGGCGATCAGGGCCTGCGCTTCGTCAAGCAGCGCCTGGCCGTCGATCCCTTTGCTCTCCATGTCCTTGAGCCAGGCATCGTAGATCGGCTGCGAGGCTTCGCGCCACACGGCGGTCTGCTCTTCGTCCAGGGTGATGATGTTGTTGCCCAGATCCACCGCGAACTCACGGGCCGGGCCATCGGAATCGGCCTGGGTGCCGCCGGCGAAGACCGAGAATTCCATGCCGGAATTGTCGTCGATCACCTTTTTCAGGTCGTCGGGCAGGCTGTCATACTTGGCTTTGTTCATCGCCAGAACGAAGGTCAGCGTGTACAGCGCGCCGCCGGTGAACTCGGTGTGGTTTTCCACCAGTTCCGGCACTTTCAGCGCCCCGGTCACTTCCCACGGGATGGTGGTGCCGTCGATCACGCCCTTGGACAGGCCCTCCGGGATCGCCGGAACCGGCATGCCGACCGGGGTTGCGCCCAGTTCGGTCAGCAGCGCGTTGACCGAACGCGACCCGCCGCGGATCTTCATGCCTTCCAGGTCTGCCGGGGTTTCCACCGGATCGGCCGTGTGGATCATGCCGGGGCCGTGGACCCAGGTGCCCAGGATGTGGACGTTTTTGAAGTCGGTGTCCTTCCAGTGCTCTTCAAACATTTCCCAATAGGCCCGCGACACGGCGCGCGCGTTGGTCATCATGAAGGGCAGTTCGAACACTTCGGTGCCGGGGAACCGGCCGGGCGTGTAGCCCACAACGGTCCAGACCACATCGGCCACGCCGTCGATTGCCTGGTCCAGCAGTTCAGGCGGCTTGCCACCCAGCTGCATCGAGGGATAGCGGTCGACCTTGATGCGGCCGCCGGAATCTTTTTCCACGTTGTCGGCCCAGACATCCAGGACCAGTTTCGGCACGTTGGCTTGCGCCGGCAGGAACTGGTGCAGCTTCAGCGTCACCTCTTGCGCCATCGCCGAGGTCGCCATCAGTCCGGTCGCCAGCGCGGCAACGGCTGCGCCGCCCACCAGGCCCAGAACACTTCTCCGTTTGGTCATGTGATTCCTCCCTTTGACCAGTTACCGGCAATATAATGCCGAGCTTGCTCAATATTGCAATATATTGCCTATTCTTTCCTTCCGCGCCTGCCTCCACAAGCGAAACAATATTACCGATCCAAGGCCGGCAGCGCCACGCGCTCTGCATAGTGTAACGGAATATGCTTGCAAGACTTGTTTTTAGTAACACCTATTCGAAATTGTTTGAGCTCGCGAGTCTTTTCGGGCGCTCGCCGCCTTGTATTACCGGGCCGATTCACCTACGCGCGCCCCGCGCTCTGCCGGGGCCTCTGCCAAAACGAAAACCGGCGCGGGGACCGCGCCGGTTCTGCACTCGGGCTGATTCTCCGCCGCTTTACTGGCGGCTCAGAACCTTCCACTGACCGTTCTCGACGATCGAGATCACCACCTCGTCGGCGCCCTGATGGTCCTCGGGGCCATAGGTGATCTTGGCGTCGGCCAGCTCATCGTAGAACGACAGCGATTCCATGCCCGCGATGAAGCTGTCCTGGGTCAGGTCCGGCCCCGCCGCCTCAAGCGCACGGATCACCGTGTCGGCCGCGGAATAGCCCAGCATCGCGAAGCCGCCGGCATCCTGGTCGAACTTCGCCTTGTAGTCGGCCATGAACTTGGCCACCGCCGGATCTGCGGCGCGCGACTGCAGGTCGACCCAGCCGGCCGAGGCATACAGCCCCTCGGTCACGCCGCCCGGCACCGCGGCCACCACGGCCAGGAACCCGGCAGAGGTGTTCAGGAACTTCACATCGTTCCAGCCCAGTTTCTTGGCGGTGCCGACCACCGTGATCGCCTGCCGCACGCCCAGCGCCAGGGTGATCACGTCGCATTCGGCCGCCTTCAGCTTGGTCAGCGAACCGACGAAATCGAGTTCGTCGGGCTTATGCGTGGTCTCGCCAGCGAAGTTCAGCCCCAGCGTGCCGGTGATGTCCTTGGTGCTGTCGCCGATCTCCTTGCCGAAGTCGGTAGGCAGATACATCGAGCAGATGTTCTTCGCGCCCGTCTCCTCCGCGAGGTAGGTCACCCCTTTCTGGATCTGCTCCCAATAGCTGGAGAAGCCGACGAATTTGTTGTGCATCGGCTCTTTCAGCATTTCGCGCGCCGCCGACAGCGGGCCGACATTCGGGATCCCCTTGGGATCGAGCAGTTTGAAGCCCGCCAGGTTCATCGGCGTGCCCAGCGACAGAAGCATGCCGAACACCTTGTCGCGGTTCAGCAGCTTGTTGTAGCCCTGCATCGCGCGCGGGATCTGGTAACCGTTGTCCTCCACCACGAAACGGATCTTGCGGCCATGCACGCCGCCCGCCGCGTTCACCTCGTCGAACCGCAGGTTGGCGCCGTTCACCGCCGGCACGCCCACCGCGGCAAAGATGCCGCTGAGGTCGTTGACCGAGCCGAACACCACCTCGTCATCGCTCACACCCTGGGTCTGGGCACCGGCACCGCCGGCAAGCCCGGCGGCCAGCGCCGCGGCGGCCAGGGCCGTTGTCAGTTTCTTCATGGTCTTCCTCCCTAAAAAATGTACGTTTCAGGCCTTGTTCAGTACATGTCGTCGATCAGCGCTTTGTGTTTCTTCTCCACGAAACTGCGCTTGAGCTTCATGGTTGCCGTCAGCTCCTCGTCCTCCGCCGTCAGCAATACGTTGATCAGGCGGAAATCCTTGATCTGCTCCACCCGCGCGAACTCCTTGTTGACCGCCTCCACCTCCTCGCGGATCAGGTCGACCACCTCCTGCGCGGCGCAGAGCGATGCAAAATCACTGAACGGTATTTTGCTGTCCTGCGCAAATTTCTCGACGTTCTCCTGGTCGATCATGATCAGGCAGGTCAGGTATTTGCGCCGGTCGCCGATCACCACCGCGTCCGAGATGTAATGGCTGAACTTCAGCCGGCTCTCGATCTCGGCCGGGGTGATGTTCTTGCCCCCCGCGGTGATGATGATGTCCTTCAGCCGCCCGGTGATGGTCAGGAAGCCGTCCTCGTCGACCCGCCCCACATCGCCGGTGCGCAGCCAGCCGTCCTCGGTAAAGGTTTCCGCCGTCTTCTCGTTGTTGCGCCAGTACCCCTGGAAGTTGTTGAGGCCATAGGTCTGGATCTCGCCGTCCTCGGCGATCCGCACCTGGAACCCCGGCACCGGCTTGCCCACGGTGCCCAGCTTGTTGTCGTCGGGCAGGTTGATGGTGGCGAGGCCCGCGTTCTCGGTCATGCCGTAGCCTTCGATCAGCCGCACGCCGATCGACCAGTACCACTTGATCAGCTCGGGCGAGATCGGTGCCGCCCCGGTGGCGCCGCGCCGCATCTTGTCCATCCCCAGCATGCGGCGCAGATTGCGCAGCACCAGGAAATCCCAGACCGCGTATTGCGCCGAGACGCCGGGCGGCGGCTGTTTGCCCGCCAGCAGGTACCCGGCCCGTTTCGCCCCGGCCCTTTGCGCCATGTGGAACGCCCAGCGCCCCACCGGCGTGGCCTCCTGCGCCAGCACCAGCACCCGGGAATAGATCTTTTCCCACACCCGCGGCACCGCGGTGAAGTGATCCGGCGAGACCTCCTGCAGGTTGTCGAACACGGTCTCGGTGCTTTCCGCGAAATTCACCGTCGATCCGGCGGCCAGCGGGAAATAGACCGAAACGTCGCGCTCCAGAATATGGCACAGCGGCAGGAAACAGAGCTGCTGATCGGCGGCCAGCGTCGGCAGCGCATGCGCGCCGGAGACCATGGCGCCGACGATATTCTCCTGGCTCAGCATCGCGCCCTTGGGCGCCCCGGTGGTGCCGGAAGTATAGATCAGCAGCCCGGTGTCGTCGGGCCCCGATTTCTCGATCTCGGCCTCGAACAGCCCCGGGTTCTCCGCCTCATAGACGCGGCCGGTCTCGTACAGCTCGTCGAGAAACACGCATTTCTCGTGGCGCAGGTCGTGCAGCCCCTCTTTCTCCAGGATGATGACCTTCAGCACCTGCGGCGCCTGATCCTCGATCTCCAGAAACTTGTCGAGCTGCTCGTCGTCCTCGACGAACAGGAACCGGCTGTCGGAATCGCGCAGGATGTATTCCAGCTGGCTGGCGGAGTCGGTCGTATAGACGCCCGAGGCGATGCCGCCCACGCTTTGCACGCCCATATCGGCGTACAGCCATTCCTTGCGGTCCTCGGAGAGGATCGAGACCACCTCGCCCCGCTTCAGCCCCAGCGCGCGCAGCCCCAGCCCCAGCCACTTGGCGTGGGTCCAGTAGTCGTGCCAGGAATAGCTCTGCCAGATGCCGAGGTCCTTTTCCCGGTGCGCCACCCGGTCGCCCAGCGCGGCGCAGCGTTTGGCGAAAAGCTTCACCACCGTGTCGCATCCGTCCACCAGCGCCGGGCGTGTGCCCGGCACCGCGTTGACCCGCACGCCGTTGACCTCGATCTGGTCGGTCGATTGGATGTTCATCGCCTTACCTCCAGGTCTTCTTGCGTTTCCAGCGGCGCTCGCCGCGCTGGCCCTGTTCCTGATGGCCCAGGTAAAACGCCTTGATGTCCTCGCTCTCCATCAGGCGCTCGGCGGTTCCGTCCATGACGATGCGTCCGATCTCCATCACATAGCCCACGTCGGCCAGCTCCAGCGCCACCCGCGCATTCTGTTCCACCAGCATCATGGTCACATGCTCGTCGGCATTCAGCCGCCGCAGGATGCCGAAGATCTCCTGCACCAGCAGCGGCGAAAGCCCGAGGCTGGGTTCGTCCAGCAGCATGATCTTGGGCCGCAGCATCAGCCCCCGGCCGATCGCCAGCATCTGCTGCTGCCCGCCCGACAGCGTACCGGCCTCCTGATTGCGCCGCTCGGCCAGGATCGGGAAATAGTCGAACACCATCTGCCGGTCGCGCTCGATCTCCGCCTTGTCGCGGCGGGTATAGGCGCCCAGCGTCAGGTTTTCGTCAACGCTGAGCAGCGGGAACACCTCGCGGCCCTCGGGCACGTGAACGATGCCGCGATTGACGATCTCGTGCGGCTCCATCCCCTGGATTTCCTCGCCCTCGAACAGGATCTGGCCCTTTTCCGGGTCCATGATCCCCGAGATGGTCTTGAGCAGGGTCGACTTGCCCGCGCCATTGGCGCCCAGCACCGTCACCACCTGGCCCTTGTCCACCTTCAGGCTGGCGCCACGGATCGCCATGATCGGGCCATAGAAGCTTTCCAGGTTCTTGATCTCCAGAACGGTCTCGCCCATCACGCCGCCCCCGTTTCTGTCGCCGTGCCCAGGTAGGCGGCGATCACCGCCGGGTCGCTCTGCACCTCTGCCGGTGTGCCTTCGGCCAGCTTGGCGCCGTCGGCCAGCGCCAGCACCCGGTCCGACACGCCCGAAACCAGCCCCATGTCATGTTCCACCATCAGCACGGTGATCCCCATCTGCTTGCGGATGTCGTCGATCCACCAGCGCATGTCCTGCGTCTCCTCGACCGACAGGCCCGAGGCGGGCTCGTCCAGCAGCAGCAGCCGCGGGTCCGACGACAGCGCCCGGCCCAGCTCCACCACCTTGCGGACGCCATAGGGGAGCCCGGCGATCATCTTGTCGCGGTAGGGCTGCAGGTCGAGGAAATCGATCACCTCCTCCACCGCCTCGCGATGCTTGTGCTCCTCGCGGCGGACGCGGGGGGTGAACAACATCTCTTCGAACATGTTGGTGCGGCGGTGGCGCTGACGGCCCACCAGCAGGTTCTGCAGCACCGTGGCATGATCGAACAGCTCGATATTCTGGAACGTCCGCGCGATGCCCAGGTCGGCCACCGCATCGGCGCGCCGGTCCAGCAGGTTCTGACCGTCGAAGGTGATCGAACCTGCGAACGGCTCGTAAAACCGCGAGATCAGGTTGAACACGGTGGATTTGCCGGCGCCATTGGGGCCGACGATGGCATAGACCTCGCCCTCCTCGACCGAGAAGCTCAGGTCGTTGACGGCCACCACGCCGCCGAATTTCAGCGTGGCGTTTTCGATCTCCAAAAGGCTCATCGCAGCCGCTCCGTCTTGAGGTAGCTTTTCTGCCGCCTGAACATGTCCTTGCGGGCAAACGGGAACAGCTCGAACCAGGTGCGGATCTTCAGCCAGCGGCCATAGATGCCCATCGGCTCGAACAGGATGAACAGGATCAGGATGGCGCCGAACACGCCCGTCTCCAGCCCCGGGATCGCGACGTTGCCGCCGCCGATCATGCCGCCGATGGCATCGGTCGCCATCGACAGCGCCTGTGGCAGAAAGGCGATGACCACCGCGCCGAAGAAGGCCCCGTGGATCGAGCCGAGCCCGCCGATCACGATCATCATCAGCAGACTGATCGAGATCACGATGGAGAAGGTCTCGTTGTTGAAGGCGCCGGCATAAAACCCCATCAGCGCGCCGGCGAGCCCGGTGATCGCGCAGGACAGGCCAAAGGCCGCCGCCTTGGTAAAGGCGATGTGCACCCCCATGGCGGTGGCCGAAACCTCCGAATCGCGCACTGCGGCAAAGGCCCGGCCCAAGGGCGAGCGCAGCAGGTTGCGATAGGCCAGCGTGCACAGGACCGTCACCGCCAGCACCAGCCAGTAGAACCGGTCCGGCGTGGTCCAGCGTTCGATCTCCAGCCCGAAGATGTTGATCATCGGGGCGAACTTGCCGCTGACGCCGTCGGTCCAGGGTTCCAGCAGCACGATGATATCATCGGCCAGCACCGACAGCGCGATGGTGGCGATGGCCAGGTAGATCCCGTGCAGCCGCACCGCCGGGATCGAGAACAGCGTGCCGAACAGGCCGGTGATCACCCCGGCCAGCGGAAAGGCGACGATAAACGGCAACCCGTGTTCCATCAGGATGATGCAGGAATAGCAGCCGATGGCGAGAAAGGCGGCGTGGCCCAGGCTCGCCTGCCCGGTCTGCCCGGTCAGCAGCATCAGCCCCAGCCCGGCGATGGCCCAGATCAGCACATTGGTGACCTCGCCGAGGAAGAAATCGTCCAGCAGCCAGGGCAGCAGGACCGCCACCGCCACCAGCACGGCGTAGAGCATGAAGCTCCACCAGTCGGGGAACAGACGGATGTCGTTCTCGTAGGATGTCTTGAAATGGATGCGCATGGCGTCAGACCTTCTTGGTGCGGACCTGGGCAAACAGGCCGTGCGGACGGAACACCAGAACGAACAGCAGCAGCGCGTAGGGCGCGATCTGCGAATAGCCGGCGGCAAGGTAGCGGGCGGCGAAGGGTTCGATCACCCCCACGATCAGCCCGCCGACCAGCGCGCCGGGCAGCGAGCCGAAGCCGCCGATCACGGCGGCGGCAAAGGCCTTGATGCCCAGCAGCCCCGCGTTCGGGTCGATGGCCCCCTTGGAGGCGAACAGGATGCCGGCCACGGCGGCCACCGCCCCCGACAGCCCCCAGATCAGCCCCTGCACCCGCTTCACCGGGATCCCCATGTAATAGGCCGCCATCTGGTTCTGCGACGCCGCCTGCATCGCCAGCCCGAGCCGGGTGCGCTGGAAGAACTGGTACAGGCAGATCGTCAGCAGGACCGTCACCACGATCACCGCCAGATCGGCCATGCCCAACACCACGCCGCCAACCTGGATATCGCCATGCGCCAACGGGCTTTCCAGCGACTGCGGCTCGTGCCCCCAGATGGCGCCGGCGACAAAGCGCAGGACAAAGCCCATGGCGATGGTCAGGATCACCACCGCCGTCTGGCTCTGGCCGAACAGGTGGCGCAGGATCAGCAGATCCAGCAGATAGCCGATCCCCGCCATCACCGCGATCGCCAGAGGTGCCGCGATCCAGAACGGCAGATCCATATATTCGGCATTGGTCAGGCCCAGCGTCACGAACGCGCCAAGCATCATCAGGTCGCCCTGGGCGAAGTTCACCGCCTCGGTCGCCTTGTAGATCAGCACGAAGCCCAGCGCGATCAGACCGTACACACAGCCGTTCGCCAGCCCGCTGACCAGCAGTTGCAAAACGTCCAAATTTTCCTCCCCTCGCCCTTCAGGCGTGGCAGCGCGCACCGGCCTCATCCTCCCCCGGTGGCGCGCCGCAAATCCGTGCCCTCACACGAATCCCGCTTATTGGCTTGTGAACATACCACTCGGTATGTCACTGTCTTGTCAATCGCCTTTACGACGGAATCTTTCTTTACAGGCCCGCCCCAAGCAAGAAATATCCCCTCCATTCGCCGGGTGACGGAACGTCGCCTGGATTTGCCACCGGCGCGCGGGGCCTGCTGTCCGCACCGCATCGCCACAGCCACCGGAGCCCGATGTCAGAGACGATCCCACAGCCGCAGGTCGAAATCCTCGATGCTGCCGCGACCTGCTTCATGAAACTCGGGGTCAGCGTGGCGTCGGTGGACGATATCGCGCGCAGCATCGGCTCAACCAAGGGGCGGATCTATCACCATTTCACCTCCAAGGGCGCGCTGCTGGGCGCGGTGCGGCTGCAGGCGCCGGAATTTACCCGCCAGGCGGTCGCCCCGGTGATCGACGACAGCCTGCCGCCGCGCGAGAATTTCCACAAAATGGCGCAGGCCCATGTCGCCGCGGTGTTCGAAACGCTGCCCTACCACAAGGTGGTCATGCAGCATTACACCGGGCTGGAATCGAAATCGGCCTCCGACGCCGACCGCGCGATGGAGGCCCGCATCCTCGCGGCCAAGAGCAGCTACGAGGATCTGTTCCGCAAGGTGATCCAGAAAGGCATGGAACAGGGAGAGTTCCGCCGCCAGAACCTGTCCGTGGCGCTGCACAGCGTGCTGATCCTGCTGAACGCGCCGGTGTTCTGGTATTCGCCCCGCCCCGACGAGCCGGAGGGGTTCGCCGCCGGGGTGGTCCGGCAACTGGCCGATATGGCGGTGGCCGCCCTGGGGTGAGGGTCCCGGCAACCCGGCCATGAAAAAACCGCCGCAGCGCGGGGCTGCGGCGGCCGAACGTCAGGGTGCAAATCCGCCGACTTAGAAGCCCATCACCCGGGTATCTTCGGCGATGATCGCCCCGGCCATCTCGCCAGGCTTGGCCACGCCCACACCGTCCAGCAGGACCGACGCATCGGCGCCCTTGCCGGGCAGGTAGATCGCGCAGACCTCGACCTTGGCGCCCGGCTGTTTCATGATCATCTGCATCAGCCCCTGCGGGCTCATGTTCTTGGGCGGCTGGCCTGCGGTGGCGGTTTCCGGCGCGTCCTTCAGCGCCAGATCGCCGGCCGGACCGCACAGCAGGATATGCGGGGTCACCCCCTGCTGCGCCGCCTGCATGGTCAGCACCATCGCCATAAGCTGGGTCTGCGCCTCCGGCGCGGTCAGCACGGTCACCAGTTTTTCCGGCGCCTCGGCGTTCGCCTGCGCGGTCAGGGCGGTCACCGCCACGGCGGCTGCGGTCAGAATGCGTTTCATGGCTTTCTCCATCTGTCTGGTAAGGTTTGAAATTCCGCGCGCCACCGCCGGGCGGCGCACGGCGGTCGTTACACCTCGGGCCTGGACTTGCGCAGGAACAGCGATTCCAGCGTGTAGACCAGGATGGCGAGGCCGATGGCCCCGGCCACCGCCACCATCAGCAGCACGATCACGTCAATCGGCCCGCCGATGTCGCGGAACCCCGAATGGGTCATCACCTGCACGAACAGCACCGCCGCGATGGCGCCGAACGGCATCGACAGCTGCGCCCAGAGGAACTTGCGCCAGCTCACCGCCCGATCGCGGATCAGCACGTAGAAATACGCCAGCGTGATCGCCCCGGCGATCGCCACCATGGCCCAGAACAGGCCGCGGCCGAAGATCTCCTCGAACACGGCGATCAGGGTTCCGAATGTCAGGTCTTTCATCGCTCGCTCTCCTCAGGCCTTGCCGCGCAGCATCGCGTTATAGGTGGCTTTCAGCGCCACCTCCTTCATCAGCCAGCTGATCCACAGCTCCTCCAGCGGCGCGATCACGCCCGGGAAGGAGGGGGTAAGGTTGTTCTTGTAATCGAACTCGATCAGCATGGCGCGCCCGACCCGGGTGATCATCGGGCAGGAGGTATAGCCGTGATAGGCCGCATCGGTGCTGTCGCCGGCGATCTGCGCGACCAGATGCGCCTCGACCACCGGCACCTGCCATTTGACCGACGCGGCGGTCTTGCCCTTCGGCACCCCGGCGACATCGCCCACCGCAAACACCTCCGGGTAACGGCGGTGGCGCAGGCTGTGCATATCCACCTCGACCCAGCCCTGGTCGGTCCATTTGTCGGCCCAGCTCAGCCCGCTGTCGCGCACCACCTGCGGCGCCCGCTGCGGCGGGATTACGTGGATATAGTCGTAGCCCAGCTCCTTCTGCCCCTCCGGGGTGTCGAAGGTGGCCAGCTTCCTGCCCGGATCAATGGCGCTCAGCACGTGGGAATAGGCGGCATTGATGCCGCGGTCGCCAAACAGCATCCGCACCTTTTCCGACACGATCGGCACCCCGAACAGCGACTCGTTGTTGGCCGCATAGGTGATCTCGGCCTTGCCGCGATTGCCCGCCTTGCGGGTGATATCGTCGATCAGGAAGGTGTGCTTCAGCGGCGCGCCGGCACATTTCATCTCGGTCGCCGGGCGGGTGAACAGGCCGACACCGCCCTCCTCGGTAAACTTCGAGGCGGCGGCCCAGGTCTTCGCGGCGTAATCCGGCCCGGCATATAGCGCGCCGATGCCCTCGGTGCCCACCAGGTCCAGGCTGAAGCCTTCGATGGCGTCATGGTCCAGCGTCAGCCCGGTGGCGACGATCAGGTAATCGTAGCTCAGCGTTTCGCCGCCCTGCAACGCCACGGTCTTGGCCTCCGGGTCGATCTGCGCGGCGTAATCCTGTTTCAGCTCGACGCCCGAGGGCAGCCAGTCGGTGGTTTGGCTGACCGAGTAGCCGGCGGGTTTGAGACCCGCAGCGATCAGGCTGAAACCGGGCTGATACAAGTGCTGCTTACGGCCATCGACCAGCGTGATGCGGGCACCGTCGAGCCGGTGCACCAGCCGGTTGGCCAGCGCGGTGCCGGCGGCGCCGGATCCCAGGATGACGATATGCGCCTTGGTGGCCACCTGCGCCCGGGCCGCTGTCCCGGCACCCGCGGCGGCAAGGGCAGCGGCCCCCGCCGCAAGGCCCAGAAAACCGCGACGGGACGGAGAAAACTGTTCGTACTCGGTCATGTGTTCCGTTTCCTGTGAGTCATATCGCGCTTTTTGCATACGATGGGGTGCCGGAGTTTGACTCAGATCAAAAAGCTACATTTTGAATGTTCTTTTTGGCCGGAAAGCTCACCCACCCTGTCAGACGTGGCGCTCCCAGCGCCGAATCCGCCCGGCGCGCGTTGCCCGGCCCCCCAAACGGAAACGGACACCCCAAGGGGTGCCCGTCCCGGTCTTGCTCCGTCCAAGGGACGTCGGGCGGAGCTATTCGTCGTCTTCGGTCAACCGTGCGTCTTCACGCAGTTCCAGCCACATCGCGTTCAGTACGGCGAACATCGCGGCCAGCGGCAATCCGAGAAGCCATGCAAAATACCACATTGCTGTTCTCCTTCCTCAGTAACTATGGCCGGAGCCGGTGACATCCGCTTCGGTCACCTTGCCCCAGAGCACTTTGTAGACCCAGGCCGTGTAGGCCAGGATGATCGGCATGAAGACCACCGCCATCACCAGCATCACGAACAGCGTCTGATGCGAGGACGAGGCGTCCCACACGGTGAGCGAGCTGTTGGGATCCACGATCGAGGGCAGGATGAACGGGAACATCGTCAGCCCGACGCTGGAGATGATGCCGGTGATCGCCAGCTTCGACCACAGCAGGGTCGACACCTCGCGCCCGGCGCGCAGCCCCAGCACCGCCATGGCGATACCGACAAAGCCCATGACCGGCGCGATGATGATCCACGGACGCTCGCCATAGGCCGCCATCCAGGAACCGCCGCGCGCGACCTCGGAATACAGCGGGTTCGACGGGCCGTTCGGTGCTACCTCGCTGACCACATGGAACCCGTCCACCCCCAGCGCCAGCCAGACCCCGGCCAGCGCATAGGCGACGGCGGCCACGATGCCGGCAACGGTGCCGATGGCGCGGGCGCGCATTTGCACCGGGCCTTCGGTCTTCAGCGTCAGCCAGGCCGCGCCATGCATCATCAGCATCGACAGCGACACCACCCCGGACACGATCGCGAAGGGCCGCAGCAACCCGATGAACTTCATGGCGAAGTTGCCCTCGTACATCGGCATCAGGTCCTCGGTCAGGTAGAACGGCACGCCCAGCAGGACGTTGCCCACCGCCACGCCGAACAGCAGCGCCGGGGCGGCACCGCCCACGAACAGCGCCCAGTCCCAGCCGTTGCGCCAGGCATGGCTGTCACGCTTGGAGCGGTACTTGAACCCGACAGGCCGCAGGATCAGCGCCGCCAGAACCGCGAACATCGCCAGGTAAAAGCCCGAGAAGCTCACCGCGTAAAGCGGCGGCCAGGCGGCAAAGATGGCGCCGCCGCCCAGGATGAACCACACCTGGTTGCCCTCCCAGACCGGGCCGATGGTGTTGATCGCCACGCGGCGCTCCGCATCGGTCTTGCCGACGAAGGGCAGCAGCGCACCGACCCCCATGTCGAACCCGTCGGTCAGGGCGAACCCGATCAGAAGGACGCCCAGAAGCACCCACCAGATCACGCGAAGAATATCGAAATCGATCAGTTCAAACAGGATCATTGGCTTTACTCCGCAGGCTCGGGCGAGAACGGGCCCTTGCCGTCATGGGTGCGCAGACGGTGTTCATGCCGCGCCATCCAGGTTTCGGTTTCCTCCACATCCTCGGTCGGACCCTTGCGGATGTATTTCACCATGAGGCCCATCTCGATGATGAAGAGGATGGTGTAGAAGGTGACGAAGCCCGCCAGCGTGATCAGCAGATCGGCCACGCTCAGATGGCTGACCGACAGCGCGGTCGGCAGCACGCCGTCAACCGTCCAGGGCTGGCGCCCGAACTCGGCCACGAACCAGCCCAGCTCGGCGGCGATCCAAGGCGTCGGGATGATGATCACCCCCAGCCACAGCGACCAGCGCGGGAAGCGCATGCCGCGGAAGCTGGCCATGAAGGCAAAGAACGCCATCACCGCGATGAAGGAGAAGCCCAGCCCCACCATCACGCGGAACGCCCAGAACAGCGGCGCCACACCGGGGATGGTATCCGCGGCCGCCTGCTTGATCTGCGCCTCGGTCGCCTCGCGCGGGTCGTCGACATAGCGCTTGAGCAGGAAGGCAAAGCCCAGATCCTCGGAGTTCTGCTCGAACACGAACCGCGCATCCGACGGCGCATTGCCGCGCTGCTCGCGGATCGTCATCAGGGCGTCGTAGGCGATGATGCCGCGCTTGATCTTTTCCTCGGCGGTATCGACCAGGTCGTTGATGCCGGGGATCTCCTCGGTCAGCGAGCGGGTGCCGATCAGCCCCATCACCCAGGGAATCTCGATGGCGTAATGCGTCTCGCGCGCCTCCTTGTCGGGGAACCCGATCAGGTTGAACGGCGCCGGGGCCTCGTGGGTTTCCCACATGCCCTCGATCGCGGCGAGCTTCATCTTCTGGGTGTGGCTGGCCGAATAGCCGGATTCATCGCCCAGCACCACGACCGACAGCGCCGACGCCAGGCCGAAGCTGGCCGCCACCGTGATCGACCGCCGCGCCAGCTCGATATGCCGGCCCCTGAGCAGATACCAGGCCGACACGCCCAGCACGAAGACCGCGGCGGTGACGTAACCGGCCGAAACCGTATGCACGAACTTGGCCTGCGCCACCTCGTTGAACACCACCTCGAAGAACGAGGTCATCTCCATCCGCATGGTGTCGGGGTTGAACTGGGCGCCGACCGGATTCTGCATCCAGCCGTTGGCGATCAGGATCCACAGCGCCGAGAAGTTCGACCCCAGCGCCACCAGCCATGTGACGATCATGTGCGCGCGCTTCGACAGCTTGTCCCATCCGAAGAAGAACAGCCCGACAAAAGTCGCCTCGAGGAAAAAGGCCATCAGCCCCTCGACCGCCAGCGGCGCGCCGAAGATGTCGCCCACGTAATGGCTGTAGTAGGACCAGTTCATGCCGAACTGGAATTCCATGGTAATGCCGGTGGCGACACCAAGAACGAAGTTGATCCCGAACAGCGTGCCCCAGAATTTGGTCATCTGGCGCCAGACCGGGCGGTTGGTCATCACATAGACCGTCTCCATGATCGCGACGAGGACCGACAGGCCCAGCGTCAGCGGCACGAAGAGGAAGTGATACATAGCCGTCATCGCGAATTGGAGGCGAGACAGCTCGACGACATCAAGTTCCATGATGCGCATCTCCTCGGTTTGGGTTCACAGGTCCTGCAACGTGAAAGGCTGACGCAGCGAAAACCTGCCTTAAATATACATCATTAAATATCTGCTACACCCGGACAGGATCGCACAGATTTGATCTGCGTCAAAACTTCCGCAGATTCTCGGAGAAATTCTTAATATCCAGATGAAAATCCGCGATTTCCGCTTCGGCCTTGCGATGGGTGGCCGCAACGATGGCCGCCCGCGGCAGATAGGCCCGGATGCCGGTCATCACGCGCCGCGCGGTCTCCGCGTCCAGCCCCTCGGTCGGCTCGTCAAGCAGCAGGACGGCGGGTTTGCGCAACAGCGCGCGCGCCAGCGCCAGCCGCCGCGATTCGCCGCCCGACAGCCCGGCGCCGCCCTCGCCCAGCCTGGCCTCCAGCCCGCCGCGCTCGCGCACCACGTGATCCAGCGCCACCGCGCGCAGCACTGCCCAGCCGTCGTCTTCGTTCAGCCCCGGCACGGCGATCTCGAGATTCTCCAGCACGCTGCCGCCCAGAAGCGCACTGCGCTGCGGCAACAAGGTCAGATGGCGGCGCAGCGCCGGTTCCGGCCAGGCGTCCAGCGGCTGGCCCAGCACCCGCACGGTACCGCCGGCCAGGGGGCCGATCCCCGCCAGCGCGTCCAGCAGCGTGCTCTTGCCACTGCCGCTGGCGCCGCTCAGCGCCAGCATCTGTCCCGGCGCCACCGAAAAGCTCAGCCCGGCGAACAGCGGCGCGCTTCTGCCCGGACGCGCCACGCTGACATCGACCAGCTCCAGCCCGGCGGCGGCATCGGCCTGCGGGCCATCGCCCTGCGCCTTGAGCGGCCGCGCGCCCTCCGGCGCCTCGGCCAGCACCCGCCGCGCGGCATCGCGCATCCGCCCGATCTCGGCCAGGCCCCGGCGCAGCGGCATCACCGTCTCCGCCAGCGCCAGCGCCACGAACACCCCGATCGCCGCCTGCGCCGCATCGATCCGCCCTGCCGCGATCAGCCCGCCGGAGAGGCCCAGCACCAAGGCGGTGACCAGCGCCACCAGCACCGACAGCATCAGCCCGGCGCCGGTGTCGACCCGGTCCAGCCGGTCGTGCGCCGCCCTTGCCCGCGCGTCCTCCGCCTCGATCCGGGCGCGCCACTCGGGCAGCAGCCCCTGCAGAATCGCCTCGCGCTGGCCGCGGAACAACCCGATGGCGCGCCGCCGCAGCGCCTGCATCGCCGCCTCGGCCTCGGTCGAGGGGGCAAAGGTCCGGACCGCCACCCGCAGCAGGATCACCGAGGCACCGGCGAGGTAGCCCAGCGCAACCGCCGCCGCGACCGCCGGCGTCACCAGCCAGGCCAGCAGGACAAAGGCCACCGCATGGGTGATCAGCGCGCCCGCCACCGGCAGCGCCAGCCGCAGCGCCACCCCGTCCAACGCATCCACATCCGCCGTGATCCGGGTCAGCGCGGTGCCGCCGCGCAGCCGCCGCAGCGCCTCGATCGGCCAGCGCTCCAGCCGCTGCATCAGGTCGATGCGCAGCGCCGCCAGCGCCCGCAGCGTGGCGTCATGGGTCAACAACCGCTCGCCATAGCGCGCCGCCGCCCGGCCCAGCGCCAGGAACCGCACGCCCGCAGAGGGGCGGAACACGTCAAAGGCAATGCCGATGCCGGCGATCCCCGCCAGCCCCGTGGCGGTGATGAACCAGCCCGACAGCCCCAGCAGCGCCGCGCCCATGATCAGCACAACGACGGTCAGCACCGCGCCGCGCCACATCGCCTTGGCATCGGCCGACCACAGCAGCAGGAAGATCCGCCAAAGCGCCCTCATGCCGACGCCTCCAGGTCGATCACCCGGTCCATCGCCCCGGCCAGCCGCGCGTCATGCGTCGCCACGATCACCGTGCGCCCCTCCGCCGCCAGCTCGGCCAGCGCCGCGATGATCTCGCCCGCCGTTCCCTGATCCAGATCTGCGGTCGGCTCATCGGCAAGGATCACATCCGCCCCGGTCAGGAACGCCCGCGCCAGCAGCAGCCGCCGCACCTCGCCGCCGGACACCCCGGCGCCGGTCTCGCCCAGCTTGGTCTCCAGCCCCTCGGGCAGGGCGGCGACAATCGCCTCGGCCCGCGCCTTGCCCAGCGCCGCGGCGATATCCGCGCCCTCGCCGTGGGGGGCGAGGAACTCCCGCAATGTCACGTCCGGCACATGCACCGATTGCGGCACGAACCCCAGCCGCGCGCGCCAGCCGTCCGCGGTGGCATCGTCCAGCGGCTGGCCCGCCACGGTGATCGCCCCGGCCTCCGGCCGCAGCAGGCCGGCGGCCAGATCCAGCAGGGTGGATTTGCCCCGCCCGCTGGGCCCGCGCAGCGCCACGCTCTCGCCCGCCGCGATGGACAGGTCCGGCATCGCCCGCAGCAAGCCGCCGCGCATCACGGTGACGCCCGACATTTCCAGCGTCGCGGGCCCCACCAGCCGCGTCCCCCGCGCGCCACTGCCCAGAACCTCGTCCGCCTTACGCTCCGCCCGCGCCGCCAGCTCGTCGGCCACCGCCTCGGCCGCCGCCTTGTCATGCCAGGCAGAGGCCAGATCGCGCAGCGGCTGGAAGAACTCCGGCGCCAGCAGCAGGATGAACACCCCCTCGCCCAGCGTCATCGGGGTGGCATAGGCGCCCACGGTGATCTCACCCAGCAGCGAAAAGCCCACGTAAACCGCCACCAGCGCCACGCCGATGGCCGAAAACAGCTCCAGCACCGTGGACGACAGGAACGCCACCCGCAGCACCGCCATGGTGCGCTGCCGCACCCCCTCGGCCAGCGCGGCGAAATCGGCGCGCGATTTCTCGGTGGCATCCAGCAGGCGGATATCGGGCAACGCCGCGATCCGGTCGATCAGCAGCGCATTCATATCGCCGATCTCGACCATCTGCCGCGCGCTCGCCTCCTTCGCGGCCATGCCGACCAGCGCCATGAACACCGGGATCAGCGGCCCCGCCACCAGCAGGATCAGCGCCGCGATCCAGGAGAAACAGGCGGTCAGCGCCAGAAACAGCAACGGCAGCACCTTCACCCGCGCCATCGCCGGGCGGTAGCGCGAGACATAAGGCGCCAGCAGCGCCAGTTTCTCCGACATCAGCGCCGCCAGATCGGCGGAGGAAACCGAGCGGTCGACCCGCAGCGCCTCGCGGTCCAGCAGCGCCTTGCGCTCGGCCGAGACCACCAGATCGGCGGCCGCAAAGGCGCGCCGCCCGGCGATGCGGTCGGCCACGGCGCGCAGCAGGCCCAGCACGGCAAAGCCCGCTGCCGCGGCCCAACCCGTCGCGCCGAACGCCCCGCTGGCCCAACCCTGGATCACCCAGGCGATCAGCCCCGCCTGCACCGGCCACAGCACACCCGACAGCGCCGCCCAGACCGAGGCCTGCCGCAGCAGGCTGTGCGGCCGGCCTGCGATCAGGCGGGAGATGGCGGATTTCGATGACACGGGCTTGGACAAAGGGGGTTCGCTCGATCGCTGTTCTGCGGCGTTCAATATGCGCTATTTAATATGTATACCATTGGCCACCACCCCCGAGGCGGCCACTCACGGTGCGACACGCTGTAACGGGGGCTCAGCCTTCGGCCTGCTCGTCCAGCACCTTTTTCGCCGCGCGGAAGCATTCCAGCGCCTGCGGCACGCCGCAATAGATGCCCACCACGTGGATGATCGCGCGGATCTCTTCCTTGCTGACCCCGTTGTTCAGCGCGCCGCGACAGTGAATCTCCCACTCGTGCATCTTGCCCAGCGCCCCAATCATGGCGAGGTTCATCATGCTGCGCGTCTTCGGCTCGATCACGTCGTCGCCCCAGCCGAACCCCCAGCACCAGCTCGTCATCGCCTGCTGGAACGGCATGGTGAAATCGTCGGCGTTGGCAAGCGCCTTTTCGACGTATTCGTCGCCCAGCGTCGCCTTGCGCTGCGCCAGCCCCTTGGCGAACAGATCCTCGTCCCAGATGTCGCTCATCCCGCCGTCCTTTCGGTGTTCCTCATGCATTGCGGCACAGGTTTCTCCATCCGCCGCCGCCGCGCAAGCCGCCAGCCTCAAAATTCACACCGCCAGGGCTTGGCCCCCGGGCTGTTTCGCCTAAGATTTCCCGAACCCCCACAAGCGACAGGACCCCGCCATGCCCGATTGCACCGCCACCCAGCTGATCGACGACGACCGCACCCGCGTCACCCGGTTCGATTTCGCCCCCGGCGACGAGACCGGCTGGCACCGGCACGGGATGGATTACGTGATCACCGCGCTGACCGACTGCCACATGCGGCTGGAACTGCCCGGCGGCGAGGTGAGCGAGGTGACGGTCCCCGCCGGCACCGCCTATCGCCGCGACAAGGGGGTGGAGCACAACGTGATCAACGCCGGCGACACGCCGATGTCCTTCGTCGAGGTGGAGCTGAAATAGCCCGCGCGCCGGACTGTACAAAAGGCGTCCGAAACTCCCCGATCCTAGCGCTCAAGTCTGCGGCGCGGCGCCTTTCACGAAGATCGAGATCGCCAGATCCAGCCGTGCGTCGAAGGTGGCGTCATCCGGCACCCGCGCGGGGTCGAGCAGCGATTCCATCGGCCAGGGCCGCAGCATGTCCAGCAGCAGCCCGGCCGCCGCCGGCACGTCCTCCAGCGCGATCTCGCCCCGGACGCAGCCGCGTTCCAGCTCGTCGGCCAGCATCTGGCGGTAGAGGTCCGAGGTCCGTTCCAGCATCCCGCAGGCAACCTCCGGCGCCACCGGCATCTCGGCCACCAGGCCGCGCAGGATCTCCAGCGGCAGGCTGAAACCGCCGCGGCACAGCTCCGGCGAAATCATCTGCCGCAGCCGCGCCGCCAGCGGCAGCTCGCGCGCCTCCACCGGCAGCGGCCGGATGAACCCGCCGCCGTACTGCTCCAGATAAGACCGCAACAGCTCGGCCCGGCTGGCAAAGATCGCGTAGATCGTCCGCTTCGACATGCCGGCCCGCGCCGCCACCGCATCCATGCTGGCGCCATCGAGGCCGTTTTCCAGGTAAACCGCTTCCAACGCTTCGAAAATACGCTTCTGCCGCGTCTCGGGCGCCAGAACCACCGGCCGCCCCCGCCGCGCCGCCGTGCCACATTTTCCCGCAGTTTCCATGCCGCCTCCGCGATCCGCGCCGGAGCTGAGCGATCTGCATACTGACCGCTTGTCATCCGGCAATTTGACTGATTAAAGAAACGCCGTAGTTTCCTAAGCCATTCGTGCGATCATGCCAATCCTCCTCTCCGAAAGGCCCGCCATGTCCCTGCTGTTGCGTCTGGCTCTGCCCTGTCTCGCTGCCGCCGGCCTGCTGGCCGCCCCCGCCACGGCCCAGCAGCAGGGCCGCCCGCCCGCCGCCGTCACCGTGGTGACGGTCGCGCCACAGACCATCACGCTGACCTCGACTCTGCCGGGCCGCGTCGGCGCCTCGGCCGAGGCCGAGGTGCGGCCGCAGGTCAACGGCATCATCACCGAACGGCTGTTCCGCGAGGGCGCCCATGTCGAAGCGGGCGAACCGCTCTTCAAGATCGACCCGGCCAGCTACGAGGCCGTGGTGCAGCAATCGCGCGCCGGCGTGACCCAGGCCGAGACCCAGCTGCGCACGGCCGAGCGCGAGTTGGACCGGATCAAGGCGCTGCATCAGCGCAACGTGGCCAGCGATCAGGCGCTGGACGATGCCATCGCCGCGCGCGACACCGCCGCCGCCGCGGTAGAGGTGGCCAGGGCCCAGCTCAACTCGGCCGAGATCGAACTGTCGCACACCACCATCCGCGCCCGCCTGTCGGGCGAAATCGGCTTGTCGCAGATCAGCCGCGGCGCGCTGGTGACCGCCAGCCAGGCGACGCCGCTGGCGGTGATCCGCGATATCGACCCGGTGCATGTGGACGTGACCCAGTCGGCCGCCGACCTGCTGCGCTGGCGGCGCGGCGAGACCGAGGAACAGCTCGGCGGCGCCGACCGCACCGTGCGGCTGAAGCTCGCCGACGGGTCGGACTATTCCGAGACCGGCAAGCTGACGGCGGCCGAACCCAAGGTCGATCCGCAGACCGGCGTGGTCACCCTGCGGATGGAGTTCGCCAATCCCGACGGGCTGCTGCTGCCGGGGATGTACGTGCAGGTCGACATGCCGGTGGAGGCCGCCGAGGGCGTGTTCCTGGTGCCGCAGGAGGGCGTGCTGCGCGACCGCCGCGGCCGCCCGGTCGCCTGGGTGGTGAACGCAAGCAACACCGTCGAGGAGCGGCAGCTTTCGGTTCTGCAGGATCAGGGCAACCACTGGGTGGTGAACGGCGGGCTGTCGGACGGCGACCGCGTTGTCGTCGCCGGCTTCCAGAAAACCGCCGTGGGCGCCACCGTCGCGCCCGACGAACGCGCCGCCGCCGGCACCTCCGGCTCGAACTGAACAACAGGTTAGAGGACGCCAGCGCATGGCCCGTTTCTTCATCGACCGCCCGGTCTTTGCCTGGGTCATCTCCATCCTGATCATGGGGGTGGGGATCCTGGCGATCCGCACCCTGCCCATCGCCCAATACCCCGAAATCGCGCCGCCCTCGGTTTCGGTCCGGGCGAGCTATCCCGGCGCCTCGGCCCAGACGGTGGCCAACACCGTGACCCAGGTGATCGAACAGCAGATGACCGGGCTGGACGGGCTGCGCTATTTCTCGTCCAGCTCCACCTCGGCGGGCAGCGCCGAGATCAAGCTGACCTTCGAGACCGGCACCGACGCCGACATCGCCCAGGTGCAGGTGCAGAACAAGCTGTCGCAGGCCTCTGCGCTGCTGCCCGAAACCGTGCAGCGGCAGGGCATCACCGTCCGGAAATCCTCCGCCGGGTTCCTGATGGTGGTCGGGCTGATCTCGCCGGACGGCAGCTATGAACAGGTGGACCTGGCCGACTACATGGTCACCAATCTGGTGGACGAACTGAGCCGGATCGAAGGCGTCGGCGACGTGCGAGTGTTCGGCGGCAAATACGCGATGCGGATCTGGCTCGACCCCTCCAAGCTGGCCGCTTTCGAACTGGCGCCGTCGGACGTGGTCTCGGCCGTCTCGGCGCAGAACGCGCAGATCTCCGCCGGCTCCTTCGGCGGCCGCCCGGCGGTTGCCGGCCAGCAGCTCAACGCCACCATCACCGCGCAGTCGCTGCTGAGCACGCCGGAGGATTTCCGCCAGATCGTGCTCAGGGCGGAAACCGACGGCGGGCTGGTGCTGCTCGACGATGTGGCGCGGGTCGAGATCGGCGCGCAGGATTACTCCACCATCTCGCGGTTCAACGGCGCGCCGGCCTCGGGCATGGCGATCAGCCTGGCCTCGGGCGCCAACGCGCTCGACACCGCCACCGCGGTCAAGGCGCGGATGGAGGAGTTTGCCCGATTCTTCCCCGAGGGGATCGAATACATCATCCCCTATGACACCACCCCCTTTGTCGAGATCTCGATCGACGAGGTGGTCAAGACCCTGTTCGAGGCGATCGTGCTGGTGTTCCTGGTGATGCTGCTGTTCCTGCAGAACCTGCGCGCAACGCTGATCCCCACGCTGGCGGTGCCGGTGGTGCTGCTGGGTACCTTCGGCATTCTCGCCGCCGCCGGCTTCACCATCAACACGCTGACCATGCTGGCGATGGTGCTGGCGATCGGCCTGCTGGTCGACGACGCCATCGTGGTGGTGGAGAACGTCGAGCGGATCATGGAGGAGGACGGGCTCTCGCCGCGCGAGGCCACCCATAAATCCATGGGCCAGATCACCGGCGCGCTGATCGGTATCGCCATGGTTCTGTCGGCGGTGTTCGTGCCGATGGCCTTCTTCCCCGGCTCCACCGGGGTGATCTATCAGCAGTTCGCGATCACCATCGTCTCGGCGATGGCGCTGTCGGTGGTGGTGGCGCTGACGCTGACGCCGGCGCTCTGCGCCTCGCTGCTGCGGTCCTCCGACCACGCCGCCCGGCGTGGCCCGTTCCGCTGGTTCAACCTGGGCTTCAACGGGGTGACGCGCGGCTATGCCGGCACCGTGCGCTGGAGCCTGCGGCGCCCGTTCCGGGTGGGGCTGCTCTATCTGATCCTGGCCGGGCTGATGGTGGGCCTGTTCATGCGCACGCCCACCGGCTTCCTGCCGGACGAGGATCAGGGCATCCTCTTCACCCTGGTGCAGGCGCCGACCGGGGCCACCGCCGAGCGCACCCGCGAGGTGATGAAACAGATCGAAGGCTATTACCTGACGCAGGAAACCGATGTGGTGAAATCCATGTTCGGCGTGGTCGGCTTCTCTTTCGCCGGTGCCGGACAGAACATGGGGCTGGCCTTCGTGCAGTTGAAGGACTGGTCGGAACGCCCCTCGCCGGGTCAGAGCGTGCAGGCGCTGGCCGGCCGCGCCTTCGGCGCATTTTCCCAGATCCGCGATGCCATGGTGTTCCCCATCGTGCCGCCCTCGGTGATCTCTCTGGGCAACGTCTCGGGCTTCGATTTCTACCTGCAGGCCCGCGCCGGGCAAACCCATGAAGAGCATATGGCAGCGCGCAACCAGCTATTGGGGATGGCGGCGCAAAGCCCCCTGATTGCCTCGGCACGGCCCAGCGGGCTGGCCGATGCGGCGCAGTTCAACCTGGATATCGACTGGCGCAAGGCCGGCGCGATGGGGCTGACGCCCACCACCGTGGGGCAGGTGCTGCAGGTGGCCTGGGCCGGGTCCTACGTCAACGATTTCATCGACCAGGGCCGGATCAAGCGGGTCTATGTGCAGGGCGAGGCCGATGCCCGCGCGACGCCCTCGGATATCGAGAAATGGCGGGTCCGCAACAGCAGCGGCGGGCTGGTGCCGTTCTCCAACTTCGCCGAGGGCAACTGGAAATACGGCGCGCAGGGGCTGTACCGGTACAACGGCGTGCCGGCGTTGCAGATCCAGGGTTCGCCCGCGCCCGGCGTCTCCTCCGGCGAGGCGATGGCCGAGATGGAGCGGCTGGCCGCCCAGCTTGGCGGCGGCTACGACATCGCCTGGACCGGGCTGTCGCTCGAAGAGCGGCAATCGGGCAGCCAGGCGCCGCTGCTCTACGCGCTGTCGCTGGCCGCCGTGTTCCTGTCGCTCGCCGCGCTCTATGAAAGCTGGTCGATCCCCTTCGCGGTGATGCTGGCGATGCCGATCGGCGTGCTGGGTGCGCTGGCCGGCGCCTGGCTGGGCTCGTTCGAGAACGGCGTGTTCTTCCAGGTCGGGCTGCTGACGGTGATCGGGCTCACCGGCAAGAACGCGATCCTGATCGTGGAGTTCGCCCGCGAACGCTATGCCGGTGGCGAGCCGATGCTCGACGCGGTGGTCGAGGCGGCGCGGCAGCGGTTCCGTCCGATCATCATGACCTCGATGGCGTTCTCGCTGGGGGTGCTGCCGCTGGTGCTGAGCAGCGGCGCCGGCTCCGGCGGGCGCAATGCCATCGGCTCGGGCGTGCTGGGCGGCACGGTCTCGGCCACCGTGCTGGGGGTGATCTTCGTGCCGCTGTTCTTCGTCATCGTAAACCGGTTGTTCGGCGGCAGGGGGAAATAGAGTCCCCGGCCCACAGAACAAGCCGCGCAAGCGCCGGACCGTGGGCTGGCGCTGCAACATCCGTTCGACTCACTTTATGGTAGCCAAGTCAGGGCTCCATCCGATCGCTGTGCCCAGGTCGACCAAGCGCCTGACCGCGGGGACGGTCCGGCGCTTGCGCGGCGCCCTGCGGGCTTGATTCCGCGCAATGGGACTTTGCTCAAAGCAGTCCCAACACCGGCAACCTCACCCCGCCCAGCGCTCCGAAGTCATCCAGTCGCAGAACTGCGCCACCGGACGCAGGCGCTTGTGCGCCCGCGGCACCACCAGGTAGAACCCCGGGCGATAGCCCTCCGGCATATCGTCGAGCGCGTCGAGGCCAAACGGCGCCACCAGCCGCCCCGCCTCGATATCCTCCACCGCGTCGGCCTTGGAGATCAGCCCGACGCCGATCCCCGACAGCACGCCGCGCCGCATGGTATCGGCATCGTGGAACTCGATCTGCCCGGCGGGCACATCCGCCTCCACCCCGAGATGGCCGAGCACCCCCGCCCACATCTGCCGCGCCGCCACCGGGTGCAGCAGGGTCATCCCCGCCAGGTCCGCGGCGCCGGAGATCCGCGCCGCCAGCGCCGGGGCGCAGCAGATCACCTTGGGGTCGCTCACCAGCAGGGACACCTCGTAATCCTTCCACTGGCCGAAGCCCCACTGGATCGACACGTCCACCTCGTCGGCGGCGAAATCCGGCAGCTCCACCAGCGTGGTCAGCCGCAGATCGGCCCCGGGCGACCTTTCGCGAAACCGCTCCAGCCGCTGCATCAGGTAACGGGTGGCGAAATAGGGGCTGACGTTGACGGTGATCCGGTTGCGCGCCCCGGCATTGGTCACCCTTCGGATCCCCTCGGAAAACTCCCCGAAACCCGCCTCGACGAAATGCGACAGCACGATCGCCTGCTCGGTGGGTTCGATCACCCGCCCCTTGCGCAGGAACAGCGTCACGCCAAGGGTATCCTCCAGCAGCTTGACCTGCTGGCTCACCGCCTGCGGCGTCACCCGCAGCTCGTCGGCGGCGCTGCGGAAACTGCCCTTGCGCATCACCGCCCAGAACACCCGCAGGGCGTTGAGCGGCGGCAATCTGAAAGACGGACGAGACATGCGACCCTACGCGGTATCTACCCGGGCGCGGCTGCCCGTGGCGGCAACATAGCCCGGATAATGCGGAACCGCGATCAGATCACCGCCTTTTCCAGGAACGGCGTGCCGCTGACGATCCGCTCGTAGCCCATCGGCGACAGGTCCAGCGTGCGATAGCCGCCATAGGTGATCAGCTCCGACACCCCGCGCCCCGTCGCCGGGCCCTGCTGCAGCCCGTGGCCGGAAAACCCGTTGGCAAAGATGAAATTCCCCACCTCCGGATGGCGGCCCACGACCATGTTGTGATCCAGCGTGTTAAAGGCGTAGTGCCCCGCCCACTGGTTCACCACCTTGATCGCCTCGAACTGCGGCGACCGCTCGGCCAGTGCCGGCCAGATCACCTCTTCGAACTCGTCGTAGCGCGGTTCGAAATCGTCCCAATCCACCGCCGGATCTTCGGCCGGCGCGCAGCCGGCCAGGAAAAAGCGCCCCTCGGGGCGGCAAAACACGCCGGTGGGGTCGATCATCAGCGGCAGCCGTCCGTCGTTGACCGCGGCGGAGCCTTCCGGGCTGTCGGCACAGTCGAAGACGAAAAGCGTGCGCTTGCGCGGCTCCACCGGGATATCCAGCCCCGCCATCCGCGCCACCTGCGCCGCGCGCGGACCGGAGGCGTTGACCACGGTCCCCGCCTGCACCACCGCGCCGGATTTCAGCGTGACCGAGGTCACCGCGTTGCCGTCGCGGGCAATGCCCACAACCTCGTCGGTGAGGTATTCCGCGCCCTGCGCCCGCGCCTTGGCGCGGAACCCCTGCATCAGCCCGGTGTTGTTGAACCAGCCCTCGCCCGAGCGGCCGTAGGAGGCCAGCTCGATATCCTCCACCCGCAGATGCGGAAACGCCTGCGCCAGCTCGTCGCGCTGCCACAGCACCACGTCGGCGCCGCAGGATTTCTGCACCGCGTGGCTGTCGCGCAGAACCTCCACCTGCGCGGCGCTGCGGCCGAGATAGAGGTAGCCGCCGGGGTGGAAATTCAGATCCGGGCGGTCGTCGCCCACCTGCATGGTCTCGGCGAAATCGCGGATCACCTCGTTGCCGTACTGGCTGATCTGCACGTTGATCGGGTTGGAATACTGCACCCGGATGCCAGAGGCCGAGAGCGCGGTCGAGGCCTGCGCATAGCTCGGGTCGCGCTCCACCACCAGGACCGAGCCGCCGAAATCCGGATTGGCGGTCAGATGGTAGGCAACGGAGGAGCCGATCACGGCGCCCCCGACAATCACCACATCGTAGCGGTCATTCATTCCCCAGCCTCGTCATCGGGATGGCCGAGTTCCACGAACCATCCCCCCAGACATTGGGTGGAAAGGGCCTTGGGATCGGCGATGTCTGTTTTCGCTTCCACCGCCGCGCGATAGGGCTCGGCGCTGTCCTGCGGGATATAGCCCAAATGCCCGGCCTTGGAATTGTCAAGCGGCTTCACCGTGTTGTCGGAGGTGCCGAAGCTGATGGTAAAGCCCAGATGCGGCGCGGTGAGCGCGGCGCTCACCAAACGCACACAATCGTTGAAGCTGAGCCAGGACCACAGCATGCGCCGGTCGGCCGGTTCGGGGAAGGAGGAGAAGATGCGGATCATCGCGCTCTCGATCCCGAACTTGTCCCAGTACATGCTGCCCAGCGCCTCGACGAAGCATTTCGACACACCATAAAGGCTGTCGGGCCGCACCGGGGCGTCGGTGTCGATATGGCTGTCCAGCCGGTGATAGCCGATGGCATGCACCGAGGAGGCGTAGATCACCCGCTTCACCCCGTGTTTCCGCGCGCCTTCGTAGATGTGGTAGGAGCCGCGGATATTGCTGTCGAGCACCTCACCCCAGGGCCGTTCCAGCGCCGCGCCGCCCATATGAACGATGGCGTCGCAGCCCTCGGTGGCCGCCATGGTCGCCGCCTCGTCGGCCAGATCGAAGATCACCGCCTCCTCATGCGGTTGCAGATCGGTGATCTCTTCGCGGTCGGCCAGCCGCAGGGTCTCGGCGAGCGGCGCCAGCCCGCGGCGCAGCTCGCTGCCCAGACGGCCGGCGGCGCCGGTGATGAGGATTTTCTTGAAAGGTTTGGTCATGGCTCGCGCTCCGGATTCAATGTGTCAGATGGGCCGCCGTGGCGGCATGGGTTGGGTGGGGCCTCATGTCTCCTCCCCCGTCACGTAACCGCGCCTCCGGTCTTCGGCGCGGGCCGCCTCCGGCCGCGCGCCCGGGTCGCCGTAACCGCCGCCGCCGGGCGCCTTGAGGATCAGCCGCCGTCCGGCGGGCACGAATTGCCAGCCCTTGGGCCGCAGCTGGGTGCCGTCATCCAGCGCCACCTCGCCCGCCGCGCCGGGCGCACCCCCGTCACGCCCCTGCGGCGGGGTGCGGACGCGGTCGAACATGGCGGAGAACTCGAACTCATGCCCCTCCGCCGGGGCGATCTCGATGATCTGGCCGAGGCCGCCGCGGTATTCGCCGTCACCGCCCGAATCCGGCCGCAGCTCCTTGCGCCAGACGACGATGGGGCCGGTATGCTCCGTCGCCTCGATCGGCATGGTATGCACCCCGGAGGGGAAGGCCGTGGCCGAAAGCCCGTCCAACCCCGGCCGCGCCCCCATACCGCCGGAGTTGAACATCAGCACCTCGGCGCGCCGCCCCGCCTGCCCCTCGGCGGGCCGGGCGGAGATATGGATGTTCCACAGCGCCCCCGCGCCCTCGGCCTGGATCTGCCCCGGCAGCGCCTGCGCCAGTGCCCCCAGCACCACGTCGGGCACCATATGGCCGATCACATGGCGCAGCGACACCGGCGCGGGACGCTCCGCATTGGTGATATTGACCGGCGAGGACACGTCGAACGCCGCCAGCGAGGCCGAGTTATTAGGGATATCCGGCGCCACCACGCATTTGATCGCGTAGCAGGCATAGGCCTTGGTATAGATCATCGGGCAGTTGATGCCCCAGCGGCTCATCGGCGCCGAACCGGCGAAATCCACGTGCACCTTGTCATCGCCGATGGTCACCTCGACCTTCAGCAGGATCGGTTCGTCATAGCCATCGGTCAGCATCTCGTTTGACCAGCTTCCCTTGGGCAGCGCCGCGATCCGCTCCATAACCGCCGCATGGGTACGGCTGAGGATGAAGTCGCCCAGACTGTCGAGATTGGGCAGCCCCACCTCCTCCAGCATGTCGATCAGGCGGCGGTGGCCCACGTCGTTGCAGGCGGCCAGAGAATAGAAATCGCCGACCACCTGATTGGGCTCACGCACGTTCGCCCGCAGCATCTGCAGCAGCACCGCGTTCACCTCGCCCCGCTCGGCGAATTTCATGATCGGGATCTGGATGCCTTCCTCATAGACCGACTTGCCGTCGGCCCCGAAGCCGCGCCCGCCCACATCGACCACATGCGCGGTACAGGCGAAAAAGCCGACCAGCTCCTCGCCCTTGAACGACGGCGAGACCATGGTGATGTCATGCAGATGCCCGGTGCCCTTCCAGGGGTCGTTGGTGACATAGGTGTCGCCCGGGAACATCTCATCGCGCGGAATCTCTTCGATGAAATGCAGCACCGCCTCGGCCATGGTGTTCACATGGCCCGGCGTGCCGGTCACCGCCTGTGCCAGCATCCGCCCCTTGGGGTCGAACACCCCCGCCGACAGATCCCCCGCCTCGCGGACCGAGGTGGAAAAGGCGGTGCGCAAGAGCGTCAGCGCCTGTTCCTCCACCACCGAGATCAGCCGGTTCCACATCACCTGCATGCGAATTTCGTCAACCTGTCCCATGGCGCTCACGCTCCTTTCCGCAGCAAAAGGATGGTGCCGTCCGGCTGGATCACGGCATCGAAGGGCGAGGTGACGATGGTCGCGGTCTCCCGCTCCACGATCACCGCCGGGCCGGCAACCCGGTCGCCGGGGGCGAGATCGTCGCGCTCATAGATGGCGCTTTCACACTCTTTCCCCTGTGTAGGATCGAATATCGACCGCGATTGCGGCGGCGCCACCGGCGTTCCGCCGATATCCAGCGCCACGCTTTCGGGTGCCGGGCGGATATCCTGCGCCCGCACCGACCATGTGACGAACTCGATCTCCGGCCCCTCCACCGCGCGGCCGAAGAACTGGGCATACCGCTCACGGAACGCCGCCGCGATCATCTCCCGATCCTCGGGGGTGAAGGCGCGATCCGGCAGCGGCACCGGGATCTCCCAGCCCTGCCCGGCGTAACGCATGAAGGCGGTCACCTCGCGGGTGATCTCGCCATCGGTGCCCGCACGGACAAAGCTTTCGGCAGTGGCCTTCAACCCATCCAGCATGTCGTTGATCACCGCCGCATCGAAGCCCGAGAGCCCCGCCACCTGCGAGCCCAGCGCCTCGTAGCCGAACGGCGCCTTGAGAAAGCCGATGGCAGAGCCGACCCCGGCGCCCTGCGGGATCAGACAGTGATCAACGCCCAGCTTTTCGCAGAGCCTGGCGGCATGCAGCGGCGCCGCGCCACCGAAGGCGATCATCACGTTGTCGCCGATGGCCTTGCCGTTCTCCACCGCATGCACGCGGGCGGCATTGGCCATGTTCTCGTCCACCACCTCGACAATGCCAAAGGCCGCCGCCTGGGCATCGAGGTTCAGCTTGTCGCCCACCTCGCCGGCAATCGCCGCGCGGGCGCTCTCCTCCGACAGCCGGATCTTGCCGCCCGCGAAATTCTCCGGATCGATCTTGCCCAACACCAAATCCGCATCGGTGATCGCGGGCCGGTCGCCGCCGCGCTGATAGCAGGCCGGTCCCGGCTCCGATCCCGCCGATTCCGGCCCGGTCTGAATCCGCCCCATAGCATCGACCCAGGCCAGTGAGCCGCCGCCCGCCCCGATCTCGATCATCTCGATCACCGGGATCGAGATCGGCATCCCCGACCCCTTGCAGAAGCGATAGGTGCGCGCCACCTCGAAGGTCCGCGCGGTCTGCGGCTGGAACTCCTCGATCAGGCAGATCTTGGCGGTGGTGCCGCCCATGTCATAGCTGACCACCTTGTCGATCCCGAACCGCCGCGCCACATCGGCGGCAAAGATCGCCCCGCCCGCCGGCCCCGATTCCACCAGCCGCACCGGAAAGGCGGCGGCGGTTTCGACCGAAATCAGCCCGCCGCCGGAATGGATCATGAAGACCGGGCAGGTCGCCCCCATCTCCTTCACCCGCACCTGCAGCCGGGTCAGATAATCCTCCATCTGCGGCCGCACGTAGGCATTGGCGCAGACGGTGTTGAACCGCTCAAACTCCCGCATCTGCGGGCTGACCTCCGAGGAAATCGAGATCGGGATATCGAGCTTCGCCGCCAGGATCTCCCGCGCCCGCTCCTCATGCGCCGGGTTCATGTAGGAATGGATGAAGCCGATAGCGACCGCGCCGAACCCTTCGGCCGCCAGATGATCCGCCAGCGCCTCCAGCGCCGCCTCGTCCAGCGGCGCCAGCTCCTCCCCCTGCGCGCTGATCCGCCCGCCGATGGGGAAGCGATCTTGACGAGGGATTAACGGGGCGGGGAGTTTGAGGTTCAAATCGTACTGTTCGAACCGGTTCTCGGTCCGCATCTCGATAACATCGCGGAAGCCCTCGGTGGTCACCAGCGCCGTCCGCGCCCCGCGCCGTTCGATCAGCGCGTTGGTGGCCAGCGTGGTGCCGTGGATGATCAGATCGATCTCCGACACCGCGATTCCGGCCTCCCCGGTGACCACGGCGATCCCGTCGAGGATCGCCTGTTCGGGCGCGGCGTAGTTGGTCAGCACCTTGGTCGAATAGAGCTGCCCATGCAGCTCCAGCGCCACATCGGTGAAGGTGCCGCCAATGTCGGCGCCGAGCCGGATGTCATGAGATGAGGTCATCTACTCCCCTTTTGCTTTCAAAGCCGCCTCGCGCATCTGGCTCAGCGTCACCCGCGGCGTCAGCGCCTCGGGCGAAATATTCAGGTCAAGCACCGCACCGGTCTCCGAGGCCAGCGCCCGCTCGAAGGCGGCGGCGAAATCCTCTGTCTTCTCCACCCGCTCGCCGTGGAAGCCATAGGCGCGGGCAAGGGCTGCGAAATCCGGGCTCACCATCGTGGTGCCGGACACGCGGGAGGGATAATTCCGCTCCTGATGCGCGCGGATGGTGCCGTAGATGCCGTTATTCAGGATCAGAACGATGGGCTGCGCACCGGCCTGCGCCGCCGTCGCAAGCTCTTGACAATTCATCTGAAAATCGCCGTCACCGGCGAAACAGACCACCCTGCGCTCCGGGCAAGCCACCTTGGCCGCAACCGCGGCGGGCAGGCCATAGCCCATCGCCCCCGACTGCGGCGCCAACAGGCGCATCTTCGTCCCGTATTTCAGGAATTTGCCTGACCAGATGGCGAAATTGCCCGCCCCGTTCGTGACGATGGCATCCTCCGGCAGCACCGCCCGCAGGTGTGCTGTGACCTGACCCATATCCACCGGCGAGGGCAGTTCAGGCAGGTCGAACCCGGCCTCGTAGGCCGCGCGCCCCTCGGCCCGCCAATCGGCCCAGCCGCCGGTGACCGGTTGCTCCGCCAGCGCGGTGACAAAGGCGTTGGGACCGGCCTGAATCCCCAGCTCCGGCTGATAGACCTTGCCGATCTCCAGATCCGACCCGTGCACATGGATCAGCCGCTGTTTCGGCATCGGCACGTCCAGCAGGGTATAGCCGTCAGTCGAATTCTCTCCGAACCGCGCATTGATGGCGAGGATCACATCGGCCTCGCCCACCAGCTTCTTGACCGACGGCACCATGCCCACCCCAGCCTCGCCGCAGAAACAGGCCGAGTGGTTGTCGAACTGATCCTGATAACGGAAGACCGAGACCACGGGGATGTCGGAGGCCTCGGCAAAGCTCTGCAGCGCCGCGCGCCCCTCGTCGGTCCAGTTGCAGCCGCCGTAGAAGATCACCGGCCGCTTGGCCGCCGCGAGAATCGCCCGCGCCTTGTCCATCGCCGCCGGCGCGGGCACAGGCTCCACGATCTCCGCCGGGCCACGCAGGGGCGCCGCCTCGGTCAGGCTGGTCAGCATATCTTCGGGCAGCGCCACCACCACCGGGCCGGGGCGGCCGGTCGTCGCCGTCTTCCACGCCCGCGCGGCGATCTCGGGAATGCGGTCCACATCGTCGATCTCCACCGCCCATTTGGCGACGGTGCCGAAGACCGCCTTGTAATCCAGCTCCTGAAACGCCTCGCGCCCCTTCATGTCGGTGCCGACCTGACCGACGAAAACGATCATCGGCGCGCTGTCCTGCATCGCGGTATGGATGCCGATGGAAGCATTGGTGGCCCCCGGTCCGCGGGTGACCAGACAGATGCCAGGCGTTCCGGTCAGCTTGCCATAGGCCGCCGCCATGAACGACGCCCCGCCCTCGTTCCGGCACAGCACGAAATCGAGCTTGCCCGCGGTATCGTGCAGGGCGTCGAGGACGGCGAGATAGCTCTCGCCCGGTACGCCGAAGCTTTTCTCGGCCCCCAGGGCAAGCAGACATTCGACCAAAAGCTGACCGCCATTGCGCTTCATTTCAGGTTCCTTCGTGTTCGAGGTATCATTTGACCACGGCGCATCCGCCGATCCGGGCGCCGGTTGTGGCGTCAGGATAACGCCCCCGCCGCTCACCGCCAGAGGCGGAACGCCTGCCCGGACAGACGGAACGCAACGGCGACAGGGCGGGAGCCGGCCCAATGACCCTCTTTGATTGCCGATGATGGTGCCGCCGAAGGCCCCAGCGCGAAACCAAGAAAAGCGCGGCGATCGACAAGATTTTCTTGTGTCAGTCAGAAGCGGTAGCGAATTCCCCGGCATTGCGGGGCCATGCGCCGCACAGACGCGACACGGACGCGACTTGGCCGCATCCACCAGACAGCCACATTTACGCGATACGCGGACCCACCCGTGCGCGACGCGCCCCCGCCGCCACCCTGCGGCCTGGCAGCAAGGCGGGACCGGCCCGCCCACCAGAGGCAAAGAATTTCTTGTTGCGGCCAGCCCAGCGCCGCCGCCTGCAACCATGCTGCACTCTGTCCCCAGAAGACTCACATGATGGAGGCTTGGGCTGCGTTGGTGTTGAGCGCCCAGGAACGCGGAGAATGGACCCCGGAGGCGAATGTGGTGACCCTGACGCGGCATCAGGCTGACTGACGAAAGGTGGCACGGCGCATTCGCCCTCAGAGCGCCAGAGAGGCTGGCAGCAGCTGCCATGGGAGGGAGGGGTTAGGGAACACACAATCGAAGGGATGTGCCGATACGCCTTCTGTCGGGCCGCAAGAACGCAGTGCTTCCTTTCCCACTCGAAGGGATGAGTTCCGCGCCGCCAGGCGCCCTGCTAGGGTTCTGTTGCGGAGGGTGGTCCCCTCCGCGACTGTTGTCTGTGGAGAATATGGATCCATGCGTGTCGCCGTCGTCACTCCCTACTACAAGGAGCCGGAGGAGATCCTGCGGCAGTGCCACGAGAGCGTCCTCGCCCAGACTTACGCCTGCGACCACATCCTCGTTTCGGACGGCTTTCCGAAACCTGTCGTCTCCACCTGGAAGGTCGAGCATTTTACTCTGCCAAAAGCCCACGCCGATGCCGGCAATATGGGCCGCGTGGTCGGGAGCATCAGCGCATTCGCCCGTGGCTACGACGCGGTCGCTTTCCTCGACGCCGACAATTGGTACGATAAGGATCACATCCGCAACCTCGTCGACCTTCAGTCCCGCACAGGGGCTGCAGTCTGCATCGCGCGGCGCTCCATGCACCGGTTGGACGGCAGCTATATGTTCGAGGATGACAAGAGCGACGGGCGCAAGCACGTGGATACCAACTGTATCTTTCTCACCCGTGCAGCCCTGCCGCTCGTCGCGCGATGGGCGCACATGCCGAGGCAGCTCTGGCCGGTAGGCGACTCCGTTTATTGGAGCTCCATCAAGACATCGGGACTTCCTCTGGCACGTCTCGAGAGATCGACTGTCCACTACCGAACGACCTGGGAGTCCGACTATCGGAGAATGGGAGAGGTGCTCCCCGAAGGGTGCAAGAATATTGAGGTCACTGACCGGCCATTCCGTTGGTTCAAGGCACTCCCTGCTGCGGAGCGTTGGCGCATCTGGCGGGAATTCGGCTTCCCGCTACGTCGGCGCTCGGTCGCGCGGTTGGTCGTACAGCAAGCACTTTCCAGCCTTTCGCCCTTTTCCGTCGCCAAAGCGAAGAGATGATGGTCGACGGGCAGCCCGCGGCCGCGACCCGAGTCGCAAACAACCCTGACGACATCTCCGCAGAGTCGTCGCCGCGCGAGAACGAGATACTCGCAGAATGGCGCGTTCGCGGGGCTTCACTGATCGCAGCCCGACAAGCCGAGTTCGATGGCCTGCTCGACGCCGTCGAGGCTCTGATCAACCGGCGGCGCTATGCTGAGGCGGCGGCTGCCGCACAGGTCGCCGCCACCTACCCGGTCCTCTGGCATACTGGTCAATTCGTGAGCCCCCGGCTGGAAGCGGCCATTCGGCAGATCGGCGTGGCGGCCATATCGAGCCGCGGCGAGGAACGTTCTGTCCAAGACAACACGACTGGTCTCAGAGTTCTTCATATCGCCACCGAACTCTACGGTATCGGCGGGCACGCCCGATTGGTGGCGCGCTGGGTCCGGAGCGATCCTGACAACTCGCACGCCCTCGCGCTCACAGCGCAGCACTATCCCGTCCCCGACGATGTTTGCGATGCCGTCGCCAAGTCGGGTGGCCGCGTGACGCAACTCAATGCGCGGCCAGGTGGGCTGCTGCGGCGCGCACGGCGGCTGCAGCGGTTGATATTGGCCGCCGATCTCGTAGTTCTGCACATCCACAACATAGATATTGTGCCGCTTCTGGCACTTGCCGGGTTGGTGGATCGTCCGCCCGCGCTGCTTCTCAATCATTGCGATCACCAGTTTTGGGTTGGCGCCTCGATAGCCGACATGGTCGTATGCACCCGGCGCTCTGGTCGGCAGCTCTGCATCGACCGGCGCGGCCTCGCGCCGGAACGGGTCGAGTTGATGCCGCTCTGCCTTGCACCGAAACCTTCTGGCAGGGACCGGACCGAGGCGAAACGGGCTCTGGGGTTTCCAGACGACGCGGTCGTTATTCTCTCGATCGCGCGAGCGGTTAAGTTCCGCGACATCGGCGGAGACAACTTTGTGGAGACGTTGCTTCCGGCGCTAAATGCTGATCGAAACCTCCACCTGGTGGTAGTAGGGCCCGGCAAGGTGCCAGCATGGCAGGAGAGCGTCGCCAAGCTCGCGCCCGGGCGGATCCGCCTGGTAGCGGAGACGCGAGATACCGGTCCATATCTGGACGCCGCAGACATATACCTCGACTCCTTCCCCTTTGTCTCGATCACCTCACTGTTCGAGGCCGGTTTGCATGGTCTTCCGCTGGTCACGCGGAGCGCCTTCGGCCCTGACTGCAAAGTGATGGAGGCGGATTCACCCGGCTTGGACGGCGTCCTCATACACACGAAATCGCCTGGGGAGCTCTGTACGACCCTATTGAACTTGGCAGCGGACCGAAATGCTCGCGAAGCACTGGGCGACCAGACCCGTGCCGAGATCATGAAACTCAATGTAGGCGAAAACTGGCGGCGCGAATTGCACAAGGTATATCGCGCGGCGTGGAGACTTCCACCTCAGGCGGGGGAGCTGCGCCCCACGCGCGGGGTCAGCGACCTCGACCGCTTCATTCCCTTTATCTTCGACGATCTGGCATGCGAGGACAATCCCTCAGCGCGCAAGGCCTGGGCGACAGAGCTCGCCCTGAAGTCAGCCCCTTACAGCTGGCGCCTGCGCAAACTCGCCTGGCTGATCGGCAAGCGCCGCCTCCGTGGCTCCGCTTTTCGAGCCCTGATTCCCGGATGGATCAGCGTACAACTCAGGAGTCGCCTCGGATATGAGCTGCGCTGAAGGGCAAAGCAAAGATCCACTCCTGCCGAGATACCTATGCCACCCGAATGCTCAACAAGGGCAGGAGGTTGGAGAAGGTGTCACACCTGCTTGATCACTCGACGGCTCAGCAAACCCAGAAGTATGCCAAGTTCGCCAACCGCCCAACGTCGGACAGAGCAAGGGAGCCTCTGAACAATGGCTGACCCGACACAATCACCCGGCACACTTTCCGACACGGTATGGACGTACTATGCCTCGGAGGGTGTGCCGATGGTGGCTTGAGATCTTGGTCTTTCTTCAGAAAGAGTGGTGAGCCGTGCAGGACTGACCTGCACACACAAAATCAACGACTTGCTGCGCCTAACCGGAAAAAACCGGCCATTGAAAAAGCTGGAACTTTTCCGGGTGCGGCGAACCATCTGCAACCCGGTTGGGCAAATGAAAACCCCGGCGCGCTGGCGGGCGCAACCGGGGCAAATCACATTCAGAACGGCTCCAACCGTGAAGCAAATGATACCCTATTCGCGGGGCAGAAGGCAATACCTGCGTGCTACCGCCACCGGCGAGCGGCATGGTCTCTAGGCTGCGCGCTGACCGTCAACAACCCCGATGCCTGGGCGTTGTTGGTCACTGTCTTCGAGGACCGACTCACCGAGGATGAGCGGGCCGGGATCGCATACGCGGCCCTGCGCGCGATGGATGAGGACAACGCCTATCGCCTCGCATCCATGACGCTATTTGGCGTCTATGCCGGGGAGGTGCTGCAATGAGCTATCAGCACCAATCCCTCACCAGCGCAACCGGCGCAGAGGTTGAACGCCTGCTGTTCCACATGCCGACGGTCGCAACCCATGCACAGAACGAGTGGGCCAAAGGCTTTGCTCAGTCCGTCGCTCGGCAGTCTCGCCGGCGCGGCTGGGCACCATCCCCGAAACAACTGTCCGTGATGCGTGAGCTGGTCGCAGACCTGTTCCTGCACCGCGGCCACGAGGGGGGCGAACTCGACGTGATCGAGGACTGATCTGCAAGAAGCGGTCCCGCCCTGTCGGGCGGCTTCTGCGCACCGATTGGGTTTATGCAGATCTTCCCCCTCAGTCACTCACGCAACAGCGATGAGCAAAGAGACCTGCCACGGTTTGCCGCCTTCCCGTGCCAAAGGCGGACACGCTCCGGGGATCTCACCCGGCCCGGCTTGGAACCGGCTCCGACTAGGCCAAGCCAGATGCGCGACTACTACAACCCACCGGCTGGTGATGGGCAGAGAAAGCCCCTTGGCAGACCGGGGACCGGGACAGGGAGCAGGGCGCAGCCAGGCGCTGCGCTGCTCTGGACACCGGGGCAGGTGCAAAGCCTGCGGGGAAGCGGCTGGCCCCCGAGACAGGGCATCGCGCGGATACGGAGCGGGAGGCGTCGGACCTTCCCCTGCATGTCGGGGGGAAGGAGCGGGTGGCGGCAGTGCGTCTAATGGAACGAGAGCGATGGAAGCGAACAGACAAGCAAGAAATCTGGTCCCAATGCCGGCCGATGGGTGTGGGGGGCGTGTCGCGGAGGGGGGTATTCCTTTCTCTCTCACGAAAAAATTCGGGGGGCGGAATGACCGCTGAGACCGTCATCCAGTTCCTCGAGACGCTGAAAATCCCCGAGGGGCCGAAGGCTGGGGAGCCTCTGCGGCTGGCCGAGTACCAGAAGGAGTTCGTGCGCGGCGCGATGGCCGAGGGCGTCATGGTGGGCTGTCTGTCGATCGGGCGGGGCAACGCGAAGACGGCCCTCTCGGCGGGGATCGGTCTCGGCAGCCTCATGGGCGTCTGGGACAACCAGCCCAAGCGGGAAATCATCATTGCGGCGCGGAACCGGGATCAGGCCCGGACGGCGTTCCAGTTCGTCGTGGGCTTTGTCGAAGGGCTGGGCGAGGAAGAACAGGATCTGTTCACGATCCGCCGCGGCTACAAGCTGGAGTGCGAGTACGAGGCCAACGGTGGCGGGCTGCTGCGGGTTATCCCGGCGGACGGCAAGTCGATCCTCGGCGGCGCGCCGACGCTGGCAATCATGGACGAGCGCGCCGCCTGGGAACGCGAGAAGGGCGACGGGCTGGAAAACGCGATCCTCTCGGGCCTCGGCAAGCGGAACGGCCGGGCGCTGATCATTTCCACCTCGGCGCCTGACGACGCCAACACCTTCTCCCGCTGGCTGGATGAGCCGCCGCCCGGCACCTTCGTGCAGGAACACCGCCCGCCGTTCGGGCTGCCGGCCGACGATCTGGAAAGCCTGTTGATTGCCAACCCCGGCGCGGTCGAGGGGATCGGGGCCACCCCGGAATGGCTGGTCGCACAGGCCCGGCGGGCGATTGCCCGGGGCGGTTCTGCGCTTGCCTCCTTCCGCAACCTCAACCGTAACGAGCGGGTGAGCACTGAGGACCGTTCGGTGCTGGTGACGGTGGACGAATGGCTGTCGGCCGAGGTGAACCCGGACACGCTGCCCGAGCGCCGGGGCGAATGCGTCCTGGGCGTGGACCTCGGCGGATCCCGGTCCATGAGCGCGGCGGCGTTCTTCTGGCCCGAGACGGGGCGCCTTGAGGCTTACGGCACCTTCCCGGCCAAGCCCGGCCTTGCGGATCGCGGCGCGGCTGACGGGGTGGGGCGCCGCTACAGCGAAATGAACGAGCGCGGCGAACTGTCGGTGATGGGCGAGAACACGGTTCCGCCGGGGCCGTGGCTGGCCGAGCTGGTCAGGCTGGCGGATGGCGCGGCTATTTCCTGCATCGTCGGGGACCGCTTCCGCCATGCCGAGTTCTCCGAGGCGATGGTTTCGGCGGGGCTTCGCGTTCCCTTCGTCTGGCGCGGCTTTGGCTGGAAGGACGGCTCCGAGGACATCGAGCGGTTCCGGCGGGCGCTCTTTGACGGCGAGGTGAAAACCTCTCCCTCTCTGCTGCTGCGCTCCGCCTTCGCCGACGCGATCACGTTGGTAGACCCGGCGGGCAATCACAAGCTGGCGAAGGCCCGGAGCCTCGGGCGGATCGACGCGGCGGCGGCCGCGGTGCTGGCCGTGGCCGAAGGGATGCGGCGCGTCGCCCGACCCACCCGGCAAGGGAGGGCGCCGGTATGGGCCTGAGCCGCTGGAACCGTCACAGCGCGGCAGTGATCCGCACGAAACGCTGGAAGGCTCTGCGCCTCGAAGCCCTGCGGCGCGACGGCTGGGCCTGCGTCAAGTGCGACGCCAAGGGCCGCCTTGAGGTCGATCATATCCAGCCGGTGCGCGAGGCCCCCGAACGGGCCTACGACCTGACCAACCTGCAATGCCTCTGCCCTGCCTGCCATGCCCGGAAGACCCGGCTGGAAATTGGGCTGGGCCGTGAAGATCCCGAGCGTGACGCTTGGAAAAACCTGCTGCGTGAAATGCGGCAACAACCTGTTGAGCAGAAAGGATAAGCAATGCTCGATTCCGTGAAAATCGCCCGGCGCCAGTCGGAAATCCGGCAGTCGCTGGCGGAGCTGGTCGGGAAGGAAAAACCCACCGAGGACGAAACCCGGTCCATGAATGAGCTGGACCAGGAATATCGCTCGAACGAAGTCCGCTATCGTGCGGCACTCATCACCGAGGACGAGGAACGGCGCGAGGCCGGCGCCGAGCTGGAAACCCGTTCCGAGCGGGAATGGTCGGATCTGGTGGGGCAGTTCGAAATGCGCCAGGTCGCGCTGGCCCTCGATGAAGGCCGCCAGCTCGACGGCGCCACGGCCGAGATCGTGACCGAGCTGCGCGAGCAGGGCGGCTATCGCGGCATTCCGGTGCCGCTGATGGCGCTGGAACAGCGGGCGGGTGAAACCATCGCCTCGGGCACCCCGGACCCGATCCAGACCCGGCCGATCATTGACCGGCTGTTTCCGCAGTCGGTGGCGGCACGGATGGGGGCGCAGATGATCCAGATCGACCACGGCGCGGTGGAATGGCCGGTGACGACCTCGGCAATCACCGCGGGCTGGGCCGATGGGGAGGCTGCCAACGTGGCCGGGCCGAGTGTCTATGCCACCACCGACAAGGCGCTGTCGCCGGATCAGAACCTCGGCATCCAGATGCGGATCACCCGCAAAACCCTGAAACAGTCCGGCGCGGCGCTGGAAGCGGCGGTGCGGCGCGACATGCAGGGCGCCATGGGGCAGGAGCTGGACCGGGCAATCTTCCTCGGCTCCGGCGCCAACGGCCAGCCGCTGGGGGTCATCACTGGGGCGGCTGCCTACGGGATCGCCTCGACCGCAATCGGCGCGGCGGCGAGCTGGGCGGCCTTCCGCGCGGCGGTGGTGCGCTTCATGACCGCCAACACGGCGGGTGGGCCGGGCGGCGTCCGGCTGATGATCCGGCCCGAGGTCTGGGACTTCATGGACGATACCCTGATCGCCGGCACCGCCGTAAGCGAATGGGATCGGCTGGTGAAGAACATCCCGGCCGGCAACATCGCCATGACCACCAACGGGCTGACGGCGCCGGCCGGCGATCCGCTGGCAACCTCGGCGCTGTTGACCACCAACGCCGGCGGCGTCTCGCCCGTCTTCGTGGGCCTCTGGGGCGCGGTCGACCTGATCCGCGATCCGTACTCGGACGCGCAGTCGGGCGGCCTGCGGATCACGGCGCTGACCACGGCGGACGTGACCGTCGCCCGCGGTGCCCAGCTCGAGCTGCTGACCGGCGTGCAGGTGGTGTGATGTTCGAAGGCTTCGCAAGCGGTGAGCTGATCCTTGAAGAACGGGCCGCGCGGCGCGGTGCCCGCCGCTTGCGAGGTCGGTTCCCTTACAACAAGGCTGCCGTCCTGTCGGACGGCGGCCGCACCGGCAGGCCCCGGAAAGAGGTTATCGCGCCCCGCGCTTTCGCCTATCGGGTGGAGAAGCCCGACGAGGATATTCACCTGCTGATCGGGCACAGCTATGACCGCCCTCTTGCCAGCCGAGGCGCGGGCACACTCGACCTGCAGGACAGCGACGAGGCGCTGACCTTCACCGCCACGATCACCGAGGAAATGCAGGAAGTCAGCTATGTGCGGGACTTTCTGGCGACCTCGCAGGCGGGGTTGGTCATGGGCGTGTCTCCCGGCTTCCGCATTCCGCCCGAGCGGGCGGTTCCCAAGGCGGAGGAAGTGACCGAGGAAGACCCCTCTCTCGGCATGGCGCTGATCCGCACCATTTTCGCGGCGCTCTTGTACGAGCTCAGCATTGTCACCCGGCCGGCCTATCCCGAGGCCCAGGTGGAGGCGAGGAGCTGGGAGGCCACCTCGGGCGGCCTGACCATTCCGAAACGGGGGGCATACAGATGGCGGTGACGATCAAGCAAACCGAGGCGGCCCCGGCCAGCTATCCCGCTGTCTCCGGGCTTTCGGACAAAGCGCAGGCGCTCGACGCGGCGGCGCTCTGGCAGCGCATCGAGGCGTTCACGGCTTGGCGCTGGACCGAGCGGGAGGTGGTCTGGCTGGTCGAGGGGGACGGCGATTGGTGCCCGCCTCTGGCGCCGGCGGAAGTCACGGCGGAGGAGGTCTGGGACGGCGAAGCGTGGGTTCCCGCGACCGTCTATGCCTCGCCCTATGGCGGCTATCGCCTGACCACCTGCGGGCCGTTCCGCTTCACCGCGGCCGTGGGCGGCGGCGAGGTGCCGGCGGCGGTCTCCGAAGCGTTCCGGCGGCTGGCCGAGTATTCGGTGGAGATCGGCAAGGACAGCCTGCTGTCGGGGCACCCCGCGCATACCTCACACTCGGCGCAGATCGGGCAGAGCGTTCAGGAAACGTTTGACCGGCCGTCCACCTGGGCGGCCCGGGCAATCCACAACAGCGGCGCGGCGGATCTGCTGCGCCCGTATCGGAGGGTGTGACATGGGCCTCTTTCAACGCATCTTCGGCAAGGCCGAAACGCGATCCTCCGGCACCGGCTACACCGCCGACATCATGGCGGCGCGCCAAAGCTACATCGCCGGGCGCACCGGCCTTGGCGAGCTGACCGCGACGGTCCAGACCTGCGTGGGCCTCTGGGAAAGCGGGTTCGCTCTGGCGGACGTGACCGGCACCAATCTGCTCGACCGGCGCAGCATGGCGATGCTGGGTCGCTCTGCCGCGCTCCGGGGGGAGTCGGTGCTGCTGATCCGCGAGGACCGGCTTATCCCGGCCGCGGATTGGGACTTGTCCACCCGAGACGGCATTCCGAGGGCCTACCGGGTCTCGGTCAGCGAGGCGGGCGGCGGGCGGTCGCAGACGGCGCTGGCGGCCGAGGTGATCCACCTGCGCGTGGCGGCCGATCCAGTGGCGCCGTGGACCGGCACCCCGCCGCTGCGCCGGGCACGCCTTACGGCCGGGCTGCTGCACACGCTGGAAACCGCCCTGGGCGACATTTACGAGAACGCCCCCATCGGCACGCAAGTGCTGCCGTTTCCCGAAGCGCCGGACACAGACATGGAAGCTCTGGGCCGTGATTTTCGGGGCAAACGGGGCCGGGTGCTGCTGCGGGAGTCGGTGAACGTGGCGGCCGCCGGCGGGCCGGCGCCGGCGCTGGATTGGAAAGCGAGCGACGTGACCCCCGACATTCAGAGGTCAGAGGCCCTGAAATCGACAGAAGCGGCGCGTGGGGCGATCCTCGCGGCTTTCGGGGTGCTGCCCGGTCTCTTTGCCTCTCAGGCGCAGGGGCCGCTTGTGCGCGAGGCGCAGCGGCACCTGGCGCAATGGGTGCTGCAGCCGCTGGCAGTGCTGCTGGCCGAGGAAGCCTCGGAGAAGCTGGCGACCAAGGTTGAGATCGACACGATGCGCCCGCTGCAAGCCTTCGACGCCGGGGGCCGAGCTCGGGCGGCCGCGACGGTGGTTCAGGCGCTGGCGATGGCGAAAGAGGCCGGTGTGGATCCGGCCCACGCGCTCAAGCTGGTGGATTGGGAATAGGGCAGGATGCGCCTTGCGGCGATCTTCGCCGCCCAGCATCCCCGTTAGTCGGTGAGTGGGTAAACCCCGACAGCGCGCGGCTGTTCCTCCTTCAGCGCGGCGCGTAACCTTGACTTATCTAGCATTAACGCCGATGTAGGAAACAGGCCGCTCTGCGACTGCAAGGTACCTGCCGCAATTCACACTCGGTCTGTGAAATTGCCGCTTTTGCCCTAGAGAACTTTGCCGCCACCCTTTGACCGATAGTTGCCCAGTGGGCGCGCGTCACTAGGCTTAAAGTCAACTGCACCAATCGATTGGTCTCCTGAAAAGGAGACGGATATGAGCTGCATCCTTGGGTGGTGGAAAAAGCGAACGTTCAGCGAGAAGCTCGCGATCATTCGCATAGTCCTATACGCCCTAGCTCTCATGACCTAAAAGAGGGGGCGACAATCGTCGCCCCTTCAATCATTCATCGTTCAACGCACCACCCCGAAAGGCGCGCTTGATTTCCGGACGATGGGATGGAGTTCTGTCCGCTGGCTTGAAAACCCCGACAAAGCGCGTCTGTTCCTCTTTCAGCGTGGCGCGCAGCTTGGCTTATTTAGCTTGCGCTTTGGGGGTGAGTCGCTATATTTAGGTCTTAAGGACTGCCGGGACCGCGCGGCACCCCGAATTGGGACTGTGCGGCACACCTCAGGCGGCACCCTTCGCAGGCGCTCAGACCGCCAAAGGACTGCGCTCAAACCGCGTCCTAAATAATCGGGTCCGCGGCCCAGTTTCCCAATCAGCCAAGCCGGCTTGGCCTCCCCCGAAGGAGGCTCCCATGCCTTTTATTCGCTGGTGGAGAGGTCTGTCTGTTGCTGAGAAAGTCGCAGTCCTGACGCTCTCCCTCCAAGTCATCGTTTGGGTCACGTCGTGACCCCGGGCGGCACGGTTCAGTCTGTGCCGCCCAATCTCATGCAACGTGCCCCCTAGTCGGTCACCATTATTGGATCACCATCATCTCGTTAGGATGTGATTGGTGCGCCGGATGTTATGAAATGGCCAGATCCAGACATATCGGCCCGATTGATGATGATGTTGATCGAGAAAGAGCCGAATGAAATAGTCGCGGAGCCGACTTTGTTCATGATGCTGAATGCCTGGTTTGACCGAAAAGTTCCCTCTCCTTTGATTCGGCCCCCAACTTTGGAAAACCGAAGGTCGGCCTCAACCTCATATGTTTCGCCGTCGGCAAATGCGATTTCTGCGTGCCCAATCTTGTCAGCGGGTATCACTATCATCTCTCCAAGTGATTAGAGTTTGCCGAATGAAATTTGACCGCGACGGCTCGGGGATGAGCTTGACCCCAGCCACTTCGTGGCCCTTTCACTTTGCTCCAAACAAAATGCGTTTCTATATCAGGCTTTCGGCTTTTCGAGTTGCTGTCGCAATTCCAGAAGCTCTTGGGAGTTCGCCTCGAGAGCCGAAATCAGAATCTTGATTGTAGTCATCAAGTCCATTTGCGTGGTGCGCAAACTCTCAAGCTGCTCGTTTTGAACGCCAATTTGATACTTCAGGCCATCAACTGCGTCCTTCAGCTCGTAAGCGCTTTGATCATCCATGCTTTTTTCCTTTTTTCAAACGGACGCCAGCACCTCCGCCGTTTTCTTCGATGAAGTCAACCCCAGCGGTTTCGAGAGCGGAGCGGATCGCGTCAATCGCCTTTTGCGCAGGGTAGGGACTTCCCGAGCCCTCGGCTCTTTTCACGGTCATGGATGACACGCCGGCGGCCTCTGCCAAAGCGGCCTGAGACATGTTGCATAGACCGCGTGCAGCTCGAATCTGTGCTGCGAGTGAAGATTTCTCTTGTTCCAAAATAGAACATTCCTTATGTTCCCTTTTAGAACAATACACCAGCCAAGAGGCTCAGACAATGACCAAAGAACCCGTTTGCGGGAACACCCCCGCTTTGTCCCGCCGCAGCTTTCTTGCCGCAGCTCCTGCCGTTGGCTTGATCGGCCTGTCGGCGCCGGCGCTGGCTCGCCCCGCGCTTACCTTCGAAGAGCGCGCCGAGGAGATCGCGGACCTTATGCGCCAGCATTTCCGAACCAACCTGCCCGAAGGCTGCCAACGCTATTCGGTGCAAATCTACGACGCCTGGGACCGCCCGCCGCATCCGAACGAGGCCCGGATTGTAGGCTATGCCGGCGGGATGAACTGGTTTCCGGCCGGGCACGGGTGGCACTGAGAGGGATCAGCATTTCTGGTTGCGATAAGTCACAAATAAGTTGTACTACAACGTAATGTCAGCTAGGGTGTCGGCAAAGGAGATACATCATGAACAAATTCGCAAATGCCGCACTTCGATTTCTCGCCGAAAACTGGGGCACGATCTTGGAGGGCGCCGAGGGGGCGGACATGATCGGTGTCAATCGAGCGACACTGAGAACGCGCATCGCCAAAGAGCAAGCCATGGCGATGCGCGACACCGAAGGCCGGGAACGTGGCCGCGTTGAATACACGCCGCTCCATCTGGTCTACAACATGATCTACGACGCCTTGGCCCGCTTCAATTCCGTCCCCGAAAACGAGCGGGAATGGATCTTCATCTTGACCGAGCAAATTGGCCGAGACCTCAGGGAGGGGAAATTCAATCAAGGCATGGTGATCCGCGCGACCAAACGCGACGGAAAAACCAAAGTTTCTGTCTTCAACAACTTCGAACAGCTTGAACAATTCACCGGCGAACCCGTTGTGGTTATCCCTATCGGGGACATGATCCTGCGCTTTGCCGGGACGCTGGCGATGAAGCACAACACTGACGCCATGCGCGAGCTGATGGCCGACTGATGAGCCGCCGCACCCCGATCACCCAAGCTGAACTGACCCGGTACCTCAAGGCGTACCGGGACGCCGGCATTCCTGTGGCGCGGACTGAGATCGACCGCGACGGGAAGGTGATCATCTACGCGACGGACGGTGCGGCAAATGAAACAGACAACCCGTGGGACGCGGCATGAAACATCGGCGGCAATATCCGGGGGCATCGCCCTACACCGACCGCCACGGGCGGCGGCGCTGGCGTTTTCGCAAGGGTGGCTTCTCTGCCGAGCTGGGGACCGAGTATGGCTCCGAAGATTTCATCCGGCGCTATGAGGCGGCGCTGGAGGGGCACCGGACGCGCGGCCTGATCGGCGTCGAACGCACCCGGCCCGGTTCGGTCTCTGCGCTGGTGGCGAGCTACTACCGCAGCCCCGAGTACCTGGGCCTGTCAGATAGCACGAAGCGAGTGTATCGCGGCGTGATCGAGAAGTTCCGGCAAGAGCATGGCGACAAGCCGGTGAAACTGATGCAGCGCCGGCACGTCCAGAAGATCCTTGCCGAGAAATCGGAAACCCCGGCGGCAGCGAATAACCTGCGCAAGCGGATCATCACGCTGCTGGATCACGCGGTGTCCCTCGACTGGCGCCCGGACAACCCGGCGCGAGCGACGAAGCCTTACCGCCTGGACAGCACAGGCTTTCACACTTGGGATGAGGGCGAGATTGCCCGGTTCTTCGAGGTGCACAAGTCCGGTTCGCTGGCGCATCGGGCGGTTACGCTCATGCTCTACACCGGCGCGGCCCGCGTGGATGCGGTGAAGCTCGGGCCGCTGAACCTCAAGGACGGCCGAATCGAGTATCGCCGCCAGAAAACGGCGCGCTCCGGTGGCGTCTTGGTCAGCATCCCGTTGCATGAGGATCTGCGCGAGGTGCTGGACAACCTGCCCGGCGACCGGACTTTCTTGGCAACGGATCGGGGCAAGACGCGATCCGCCGAGGGTCTGGGCAACGCAATGCGGCGCTGGTGCGACGAGGCAGGATTGACCGCCTGTTCCTCGCATGGGCTGCGAAAAGCCTGCGCCCGGCGCTTGGCCGAGGCTGGAGCGACTGCCCACGAGATCGGGGCTGTCACCGGCCATAAAACGCTTTCCGAGGTGCAGCGATACACGGCCGAAGCTCAGCGCGAAGGCATGGCCGACTCGGCTTTCGACAAGCTGATTGCGAGACCGAACGGCGAACAAAACGTGGTGAACCTTCCCGAAAGGTTCGCCAAAGAGGGAAACACCCCCCAGAAAAGAAAGGATATTCTGTGATGAGTGGTGAGCCGTGCAGGATTCGAACCTGCGACCCACTGATTAAAAGTCAGTTGCTCTACCAACTGAGCTAACGGCCCACTCTGCGGCTCCGGGGCTGTCCGTCGCCGTGGTGCTCTCTACGCCAAATCCTTCGGAAGGATCAACGCCTAAATCGCACCTCGGCGCGGGAAATCTTCACCCCCGGCGTCCGGTTGGCGGCCTACCTAGAAAAGCCTTGCGGGGGGGTCAAGCCCGAATCGCTGCAAATCTGCGCATCCGGTCGGATTCTCTGGATTCTGCGCCGCCGCATCGCTATATGCCCGCCATGCAACAGCACGCCGATACCGGACTGCCCTTTATGAAGATGCACGGGCTGGGCAATGACTTCGTCATTGTCGACGCGCGCGCGCATGCGGTCTCCCTGCCCCCGGCGCTAGTCGAAGCCATCGCGCACCGGCATTTCGGTGTGGGATTCGACCAGCTCGCGGTGATCGAACCGGGCCAGGATGACGCCGATGCGCATCTGATCTTCTACAATGCCGACGGCTCCACCTCCGCCGCCTGCGGCAACGCGACCCGCTGCATCGCCCGCCATCTGATGGGTGAGAGCGGCATGGACGCGCTGACGCTGACCACCGAGCGCGGCACGCTTTACGCGCGGGATGCGGGGGGCGGCCTCACCTCGGTGAACATGGGCCAACCGCAGCTCGACTGGGCGGAGATCCCGCTAGCGTATGAGATGGACACGCTGGAGCTGCCGATCGACGGCGCCCCCACCGCCACCGGCATGGGCAACCCGCATTGCACCTTCTTCGTCGAGGACGCCGAGGCGGTGGATCTTGAGGTGCGCGGGGCCGAAATCGAGCATCATCCGCTCTACCCCCAGCGCACCAATGTGCAGTTTGCCTCCCTGATCGGCCCCGACCGCCTGCGCATGCGGGTGTGGGAGCGTGGGGTGGGCGTGACGCTGGCCTCCGGCTCCTCCTCCTGCGCCACAGCCGTGGCGGCGGCGCGACGCGGCATCACCGGCCGCAAGGTGACCATCGAGCTCGACGGCGGCACGCTGCTGGTCGACTGGCGCGACGACGGCGTTTGGATGACCGGGCCGACCATGCATGTGTTCAGCGGCACTCTGACGCCAGACTTCCTGGATTCGGCAAAATGAACGCGCCGAAGTTCACCACGCTGGGCTGCCGTCTCAACACCTATGAGACCGAGGCCATGAAGGAGCTGGCCGCTGAGGCTGGTCTCTCCGACGCCGTGGTGGTCAACACCTGCGCCGTGACGGCAGAGGCCGTGCGCAAGGCCCGGCAGGAGATACGGCGGCTGCGCCGCGAAAACCCGGACGCCCGCATCATCGTCACCGGCTGTGCCGCCCAGACGGAGCCCGAAACCTTCGCCGCCATGGCAGAGGTCGACCGGGTGATCGGCAATACCGAAAAGATGCAGCCCGAGACCTGGGCGCGCATGTCCCCCGATTTCATCGGCGAGACCGAGCGGGTGACGGTCGACGACATCATGTCGGTGACCGAGACCGCCGGCCATCTGATCGACGGTTTCGGCACCCGCAGCCGGGCTTACGTTCAGGTGCAGAACGGCTGCGATCACCGCTGCACCTTCTGCATCATCCCCTACGGGCGCGGCAATTCCCGCTCGGTCCCCGCCGGCGTGGTGGTGGACCAGATCAAGCGGCTGGTGGATCGCGGCTATAACGAGGTGGTGCTGACCGGCGTCGACCTCACCTCATGGGGCGCCGACCTGCCCGGCGAACCGCGGCTGGGCGATCTGGTGATGCGGATCCTGAAACTGGTGCCCGATCTGCCGCGGCTGCGGATCTCTTCCATCGATTCGATCGAGGCCGACGACAACCTGATGCAGGCCATCGCCACCGAACCCCGGCTGATGCCGCATCTGCACCTCAGCCTGCAGCACGGCGACGACCTGATCCTGAAACGGATGAAACGGCGGCACCTGCGCGACGACGCCATCCGCTTCTGCGAAGAGGCGCGGCGACTGCGCCCCGGCATGACCTTCGGCGCCGATATCATCGCGGGCTTTCCCACCGAGACCGACGCGCATTTCGAGAACTCGCTGAAGCTGGTGACCGACTGCGACCTGACCTGGCTGCACGTCTTCCCCTATTCCAAGCGCGAAGGCACGCCGGCGGCGAAGATCCCCAATCAGGTGAGCGGCACCGTGGCCAAGGCCCGCGCCGCCCGGCTGCGCGCAGCGGGCGCGGCCCAGGTCGCCCGCCACCTCGCCGCGCAGGTCGGCCAGACTCATCATATCCTTATGGAAAACCCCCACATGGGCCGGACGGAGCATTTCACCGAGGTGGATTTCGCCACCCCCCAGCCCGAGGGCCAGATCGTCACCGCCCGCATCACCGGCCACACGGAAACCCGCCTGACCGCCGAGGTTTAGACTCTATTCCGCCGCCTGGCCGCGTTTCGGAAGCACCCAGTCCGGGCGCGGGAAATGGCAGGTATAGCCGCCGGGATGTTTCACCAGATAGTCCTGATGCTCCTCCTCCGCCTCCCAGAAATCGCCGACCGGCTCCACCTCGGTCACGACCTTGCCGGGCCAGAGGCCTGAGGCATCCACATCCGCGATAGTGTCCAGCGCCACCTGTTTCTGCGCCTCGTCGACGTAATAGATCGCCGAACGATAGCTGAGGCCCAGGTCGTTGCCCTGCCGGTTCACCGTCGTCGGGTCGTGGATCTGAAAGAACAGCTCCAGCAGCTCCCGGTAAGATATCACCGAAGGGTCGAAGACGATCTCGATCCCTTCGGCGTGGGTGCCGTGGTTGCGATAGGTGGCGTTGGGGACATCGCCGCCGGTATAGCCGACGCGGGTTTTCAGCACGCCGGGCTTTTTCCGGATCAGGTCCTGCATGCCCCAGAAACAGCCGCCCGCCAGAACGGCGCGTTCGGTCATCATCGTTCAGCCCTCCACTTGGTCCAGATATTCGCCATAGCCCTCGGCCTCCATGTCATCGCGATGGACAAACCGGAGCGAGGCGGAGTTGATGCAGTAGCGCAGCCCGCCGCGGTCGCGCGGCCCGTCGGGGAACACATGGCCCAGATGGCTGTCGCCATGGGCGGAGCGCACCTCGGTCCGGACCATGCCGAGCGAGCGGTCCTCCAGCTCGTCCACGTTCGCCGGTTCGATCGGCTTGGTAAAGCTCGGCCAGCCGCAGCCGGATTCGAATTTGTCGGAGGACGCGAACAGCGGCTCGCCCGAAACGATGTCGACGTACAATCCGGGCTCTTTATTGTACAAAAGCTTGCCGGTGCCGGGCCGTTCCGTCCCGCTTTCCTGGGTGACGTAATATTCCTCAGGCGACAGCGCGGCGATGGCCGCGGGGTCTTTGCTGTATCGGGTCATCTGCGATCTCCTGCGCGTCCTTGCTGTATTAGATGGTCCGATCCCGCCAAATGCAAAGGGCGATCACGGGGCCGTGTCAGGGTTTCGGGCCGTCAGGTCTTCACCGGCACAGGCTGGCGGGCGATCTGCACGGCGAGGATGCCCGCGGTGACGATCAGCACGCCGACCAGATCGAGCGGCCCCAGCCTTTCGCCCAGCAGCAGCGCGGCGATGGCCACGCCGAACACCGGGTTGAGAAAGTGGAAGGTGGCGGCGCGCGTCGCCCCGATCCGGTGCAGCAGCACCACCCAGACATAGGTCGCGGCCAACCCGGGGATCAGCGTGGTATAGGCAAAGGCCGCGATCAGCCGCCCGCTCCAGGCCACGTGAATCGTCTCGGTCAGCGGCGCCGCGACGAAGAGGATCGCCGAGCCCACCAGCATCTGCAGCCCCACCACCATCATGAAATTGCCCCCCGCGGTGGCGCCGCGCACCGCCAGCGTCGCAAAGGTCAGCGCCAGCGCGCCGATGCCGCAGAGCATCACGCCGTAAAGGTCCACGCCGTCACTGATCCGGGTTCCCATGATCAGCCCGACGCCGGCGAACCCGGCGGCCAGCCCCAGAACCCCCAGCGGCCGCAGCTTTTCGCCCAGCAGCAGCCAGCTTGCCAGCGCCACCAGCAGCGGCATGGAGGAGGCGATGATCGCCGCCAGCCCGGCTTCGACCGTCTGCATGGCGATGAAATTCAGACCCAGATACAGGGCATTCTGGCAAATCCCGAACAGGATGGTGGCGTACCACTGGCTGCGGCTCAGCCGCCAACTCTGGCCCAGGACGCGGGCGATCACCACGCCGAGCAGGCCCGAGATCAGGAACCGCAGCGCAAGGGAAAACAGCGGCGATGCCTCGGCCACGATGATCCGCGCCGAGGTGAAGGCCGAGGACCACATGAAGGCGAAGGCCAGCCCCATGGCGATTGCGCGGATATCCATAAGTGTTTCTCCTGCCTCTCCTGCCCGGGCAAAGGGCTAGACGGGGCGGGAGGGGAAGACAAGGGGCCGGAGGATCAAGGCAACGTCACCTCAAGGTGCAACCAGGCCCGGCCCCAAGGGGTTAGCCCGGCTCTTTGTTCCGCTTACGCGACCTTGCGCAGCACCAGGAAGGTCATCATCCCCAACGGCGGCAGCGAGGTGCGCTCCTCCACCTTAAGCGAAGGCTCGCCCAGCACCGTCTCGATGGCGAAATCGGAATGCCAGCCGAGCACGTTGGAAAACGGTGCCGAGACCCGTTCTAGCACCGCAAGCGGGCCGCTGGTGCTTTTGAAATGGTTGGTGATCACCACCCGGCCGCCCGGTTTGCAGACGCGGGCGATCTCCGCCATCACCTTCTCCGGCTCGGGCACCACTGACAGCACATGCATCGCCGTCACGGTGTCGAAACTGTTATCGGGAAAATCCAGCGCGCGGGCATCCATCTGGCGCAGCTCGACCACCTGGCGCAGCCCCATCTCCTGCACCTTGGTGCGGGCCTTTTCCAGCATCTCCTCGCTGAAATCGATGCCCGTCACCTTCATGTCAGGCCGGTAGTGGCCCAGCGACAACCCGGTGCCCACGCCCACCTCAAGCACATGGCCGGCGCGGGAATTGATATAGCCCACGGCCCGGCGCCGACCGTCGTTGGTAATCGCCCCGAACGTCCTGTCATAGATCGGCGCCCAGCGCGCATAGGAATTTTTGACAGTGTTGATATCCAACGGATTATCCTTCGTTTTTCTTGGGCAATTTCTTCGCGACCAGCGCCCAGAGGATCGTCCCCACATAGGCCAGGCCCAGCACCACCAACGTGGTCCAGGCATAGGTGAGAACGCCCGCGGCGACGATCGCGAAACCCACGAGAAAGAATTTGACGTTCTCGCGCGAGATCTTGGTGGCCTTGAACGACCAGGTCGGAATGCGACTGATCAGCAGCAGCCCGATCATCACCATGTAAAGGCACAGCAGCGCATCGGGCAGCAGCGGCGCGGCGGGAAAGGCGAAAGAGAAGATCATCGGCATCAGCACCAGCAGTGCGCCGGCGGGCGAGGGGATACCGGTGAAATAGGCGGTCTCGCTCTCCCGGTCTTCGGACTTGGCGGACACGTTGAACCGCGCCAGCCGCATCACGCAGCACACCGCGTAGACCAGCACCGCCAGCCAGGCGGCGTTGCGCATGTCCTGCAACGCCCAGAAATACAGGACCAGCGGCGGCACGACGCCAAAATTCAGGAAATCGGCCAGCGAGTCGAGCTCGGCGCCCATCTTGCTGTCGCTGCGCAACAACCGCGCCAGCCGCCCGTCCAGCCCGTCCAGCACCCCCGCCACCAGGATCAGCCGCACCGCCAGAGAGAAATCCCCGTGCACCGCAAAGCGGATCGCCGATAGCCCGGCGCAGATCGCCGCCACCGTCAGCATGTTGGGCAAGAGCTGGATCAGCGCGAACTCGGCGCGGATTTTGTCAGGAGCCTTGTTCATGAATCCCGCTTACTACGCCTGGGCGCCACGGTTCAAATCGGCCAGCACGGTTTCGCCGGCGATCATGGTCTGGCCCAGGCGCACCGCGGGCTCCACCCCCTCGGGCAGATAGACATCGAGCCGCGAACCGAAGCGGATCAGGCCGAACCGCTCGCCGGTCTGCATCTGCGCGCCGATCTCGGTGAAACAGACGATGCGGCGGGCTACCAGCCCGGCGATCTGCACCACTGCGATCGACCGGCCGTCGGCCATCCGGATGGCCAGGCTGTTGCGTTCATTGTCGACGCTGGCCTTGTCGAGCGAGGCGTTGAAAAACTTGCCCGGGCGATAGGCGATGGCGGTGATCTCGCCGCTGATCGGGGTGCGGTTCACGTGGCAGTTGAACACGCTCATGAACACGCTGACGCGGGTCAGCGGCTGGTCCGGCAGGCCCAGTTCGGCCGGCGGTACCGCCGGTTCGATCAGCGACACGATGCCGTCGGCGGGGCTGACGATCAGCCCCTCGCGCTCGGGCGGGAAACGTTCGGGATCGCGGAAGAAGTAATAGCACCAGACAGTCAGGCCGATGCCGATCCAGCCCAGAATGTCGGAGATCAGGAACAACCCGACGGTGACAGCGGCAAAGATCGCGACGAACTTGACCCCTTCACGATGCATCGGTTTGATGAAGGTGCCTAGCATATTCATTGTCGGGCTTCCCTAAGGGCAAATTGTGTCACACTCATAAGGCGACGGCGGCAGCTTGCAAAGGGTTTGTGTGCAGCTGCGGCATGGAAGCGCCGAACTGCCCTCCGCCCAGCCGCCCGGCAGAGCAAGCCGCGCATTGGGATGTGTCAGAGGATCGTCTCAGGTCGATGCGGCAGGGTCTCGTTCCCCCGAAAACAGACTCTAATGCACCATAATTCCGCTGCGCTTGGCCTTGTTTTCCGGTTCCACATGGATGGTGATCACGCTGCCTGGCAGCAGGTCCTCCAGCGCCGCCTCGACCCGGTCGCAGACCTCATGCGCCGCGTTCACCGTGGAGTCGCCCGGCACCACCAGATGAAATTCGACAAAGGTGGCGCTGCCGGCGTGCCGGGTGCGCAGGTCATGCGCCTGATTGGCGCCGGTGGCCTCCCGCGCGATCACCGCCCGGATCTCTTCCAGCACCTCCTCGGGCAGTGCCTCGTCCATCAGCCCGGCCACCGAATGGCGCATCACCCCCCAGCCGGCCCAGAGGATGTTGATCGCGACCAGCACCGCCAGCAGCGGGTCGAGCCAAGGCAGCCCGGTGCCCACCGCCAGCAGCACGCCGACCGCCACCCCCAGCGACGAGACCACGTCGGTGCGCAGATGCTTGCCGTCCGCCTCCAGCGCCGGCGAGCGCAGCCGCCGGCCCTGCGTGATCAGCACCCAACACCAGACACCGTTCAGCACGCTGGCGGCGCCGTTGACCAGCAGGCCCGGAATCGGCGCGGTGATCGCCCGAGGCGCGGAAAACGCCCCCCAGGCCTCGTGCAGGATGGCAATGGCGGCCAGCACGATCATCGCCCCTTCGAGGATGGCCGAAAACAACTCGGCCTTGTGGTGGCCATAGGGGTGATTGGCGTCCGCCGGGCGGCTGGCATAGTGCACCGCCGCCAGCGCCGCCAGCGCGGTGGCCACGTTGACGATGCTTTCCAGCGCATCCGACAGCAGCGCGACCGAACCGGTCATCCGCCAGGCCAGCAGCTTGATCGCCAGAACGGCGATGCCGACCAGAAGGCTTCCGATGGCGATCGTTGTGGTACGGGTCATGCGGATCACGGGTGGCGGGCTCCTGTGCGGCGGAGGGGCCGTTTAGGGGAAGAGCACGGACAGATCAACCGGCCATGGACAGGGCAGGCCACGGACCGGAAACGAAAAGGGGCCGCCTGACCGGCGACCCCTCTCTCAATCCATTCGATCAGGCCGATCAGGCGTTCACGCTGTCCTTCAGCGCTTTCGCGATGGTCATCTTGACCACCTTGTCGGCCTCTTTCTTGAACTGCTCGCCGGTGGCGGGGTTGCGCACCATGCGCTCGGGGCGCTCGCGGCAGTAGATCTTGCCAACGCCCGGCAGGGTAACTGCGCCGCCCGCGGACACTTCGCGGGTGATCAGTGCGGTGATCGCGTCCAGTGCGGCGCCGGCGGCTTTCTTGTCGGTGCCCATGTCCTCTGCCAGTGCGGCGACAAGCTGGGTCTTGGTCATCGGTTTTGCCATTTTCTATCTCCTTCGTCTGCCCGATCTTGGGCCTCATCGTGGAAGTTTAGCGTTATGTAGTGGCCAAACACAACGAATAGTGGCGTAGTTCAAGGCTAAATATATCGATTTTTGCCCGTTTTCGCCCTTACAGGAAAGGGGTTTCGTCAAAAGAACGCAATTTCCGGCTGTGCAGACGCTCCAGCGGCATGGTCCGCAGCCGCTCCATCGCCCGGATTCCGATGTTCAGATGGCGCGCCACCTGCGTCTTGTAAAAGTCCGAGGCCATGCCCGGCAGCTTCAGCTCGCCATGCAGCGGTTTGTCCGACACGCAGAGCAACGTGCCATACGGCACCCGGAAGCGATAGCCGTTGGCGGCGATGGTGCCGCTTTCCATATCCAGCCCGATCGCGCGGCTCTGGCTCAACCGCTGCACCGGGCCGGACTGGTCGCGCAGCTCCCAGTTGCGGTTGTCCAGCGTGGCCACCGTGCCGGTACGCATCACCCGCTTGAGGTCGTAACCCTCCAGTTCGGTCAGCTCCGCCACCGCCTCCTGCAGCGCCACCTGGATCTCCGCCAGCGCCGGGATCGGCACCCAGACCGGCAGATCGTCGTCGAGCACCTTGTCCTCGCGCAGATAGGCATGGGCAAGCACGAAATCGCCCAGGGCTTGGGTGTTCCGGAGACCCGCGCAATGGCCGACCATGATCCAGGCATGCGGTCGCAGCACCGCGATATGGTCGGTGGCCGTCTTGGCGTTCGACGGACCGACGCCGATATTGACCAGCGTAATGCCGCCGCCATCGGGACGTTTCAGGTGATAGGCCGGCATCTGCGGGATCTTGCCCACCGGCGGGATCGGCGTAACGGGATCGGTGATCTCCACATCTCCGGTGGACACGAAACTGGTGTAGCCGCTGTCGGGATCGGCCAGTTGCGCCCGCGCAAACGCCTCGAACTCGCTCACATAGAACTGGTAGTTGGTGAACAGCACATGGTTCTGGAAATGCGCCGGATCGGTGGCAGTGTAATGGGCCAGCCGCGCCAGCGAGTAATCCACCCGCTGCGCGGTGAAAGGCGCCAGCGGCCCCACGCCGTCGGGCGAGACATAGGTGCCGTTGACGATATCGTCGTTGGTGGTGGAGAGGTCCGGCACGTCGAAAACATCGCGCAGGATGAACTCCGTCGCGCCTTCCTGCGGCACCGCGATGGCGGCATCGTTGGCCACCGCGAAATGCACCGGCATCGGCGTCTCCGACAGGCCGATGGTCACCGGCACCCCGTGGTTTTCCACCAACAGCCCGATCTGCTGGATCAGGTAGTTGCGGAACAGGTCCGGCCGGGTGACGGTGGAGGCATAGGTGCCCGGCGCCGGCACATGGCCGAAGCTCAACCGGGTATCCACATGGGCGTGCGTCGTGGTGGTGATGCGGATCTCAGGGTAATAGGCGCGGATCCGGGCCTCCGGCGCGCCACGGGTCATCACCTCGGCAAACCGGGTGCAGAGGAAATCCACCGCCCGGTCATAGAGCTGCTCCAGCCGGTCCACCGCCGCGACCGGGTCGGTGAACTGTTCCGGCGCGGGGGCGTCGGGACAACGAATTCCGGTCATGATTGCGGCTCTAACAAGTCGATTTTCTCGAATTTCCGCACATCGACGAGGCCAAGGTCGGAAATCCGCAGCTCCGGGATCACCACCAGCGCCAGCAGCGAATGCTGCATATAGGCGTTGTTCAGCTCGCAGCCGCAATCGCGCATCGCCTGCATCATCGCCGCGGCCTTCTGCGCCACTTCGCGTGCCGGCGCATCCGACATCAGGCCCGCAATCGGCAGCTCCACCAGCGCCAGTTCCTCGCCGTCGCGGAACACGGTCACGCCGCCGCCCACCTCGGCCAGCCGATTGGCTGCCAGCGCCATCTGCGCCCGGTCGGTCCCCACCACGATCATATGATGGCTGTCATGCGCCACGGTGGAGGCCATCGCCATCTCGCCCTGATACCCGAAGCCGGAGACAAAGCCATTGGTCACTCCGCCGGTACCCCGGTGGCGTTCGACCAGCGCGATCTGGCAGACCTCGCCCTCGCCCTCAACCAGCCCCTCGCGCACCGGCAGATCGGCCTGCAGCGCCTTGGTCGGCGCCTGGTTCTCGATCACGCCAATCACATTGGCGCGCGCCGTATTGGCGCCCTCCGGCGCCGCGATCTCGAAATCCTTGTCGGTCAGCGCGTGACCCAGATGCACGGTGCCGCGGGCGCTGTCGGGCCAGTCGAAATGGGGACAATCAACCAAAGATTCCCCGTTTTCCGCGATCAGCCGGCCGCGGGCAAAGACCAGCTCGATCGGCAGCGCCTCCAGATCGGAGGTCAGGATCACATCGGCCCGCCGCCCGGGGGTGAGCGAGCCCAGCTCGCGTTCCAACCCGAAATGGGTTGCGGTATTGATCGTCGCCATCTGCAGCGCCACCAAGGGCGCGCAACCGCAGGCGATGGCATGGCGCACCACCCGGTTCATATGGCCATCCTGCACCAGCGTGCCGGAATGGCTGTCGTCGGTGCAGAGGATGAAGTTGCGCGGATCGAGGCCCTTTTCGGTGACGGCGGTAATCTGGCTCTCCACATCGTACCAGGCAGAGCCCAGCCGCATCATGCTCCGCATCCCCTGCCGCACCCGGGCGATGGCATCCGCCTCGCAGGTGCCCTCGTGATCATCCGCCGGGCCGCCGGCAACGTAAGCCGCGAAACCAGACCCTAAATCGGGCGAAGCGTAATGTCCGCCCACGGTCTTGCCCGCCGCCTGCGTCGCCGCGATCTCGGCCAGCATCTTGGGATCGGCGGCCGCCACACCGGGGAAATTCATCATCTCGCCCAAGCCCACGATGCCGGGCCATGTCATCGCCTCGGCCACATCCTGCGGCGTGATCTCGTGCCCCGTGGTTTCCAGCCCCGGCGCCGAGGGCGCGCAGGAGGGCATCTGGGTAAAGACGTTGATCGGCTGCATCAGCGCCTCGTCGTGCATCATCCTGACGCCCGGCAGGCCCAACACGTTGGCGATCTCATGCGGGTCGGTGAAGATGCTGGTGGTGCCGTGCGGGATGATCGCGCGGGCAAACTCTGCCGGCGTCAGCATGCCGCTTTCGATATGCATATGCGCGTCGCAAAGGCCCGGGATCATGTAGCGCCCGTTCGCCTCCACCACCTGCGTTTCCGGCCCAATGCAATAGGAGGCATCGGGCACTACGCAGGCGATCCGCCCCTCGGCAATGGCAATATCGTGGCCGGGCAGCACCTCGCGGCTGTGCACGTTGACCCACTGGCCGTTGCGAATAACCAGATCGGCGGGCGCCCGACCGGCGGCGACAGCGATCAGGCGGGGGGCGCATTCGGCCCAGGTTTTGACGGTGTTCTGCTCCATGACGCACGTTGACACGGGAATTTTCGGCAATCAAGCTCACCCATTGTGAAGCTTTTCCGAAAGGTCTTTCAGATGGATCTTGAAACCGTCGCGGCGGAGGATTTCGGCGCCAGCCTGCGCGGCATCGGGCTGAACCTGCTGGTGCGCGACGTGAAGGCTGAAAGCGTCTTTTTAGAGACTGTTTTCGCGATGAAAGCGCACCGGATCAGCGAGGATTTCGCGATCATGGCCTATGGCGACCAGCTGTTTCAGCTTCACGCCGATCACACCTATCATTCCAACCCGCTGCTGGGCCTGCTGCCCGAAACCCCGCCGCGCGGGGCGGGCATCGAGATCCGCCTCTACGACAGCGACCCGGACCAGGCCGCCGCCCGCGCCCAGGAGGCCGGCGGCACCCTGCTGCAACCGCCCGACGACAAACCGCACGGGCTGCGCGAAGCCTATATCCTGTGCGCCAACGGCTACGTCTGGGTGCCCAGCCGCCCCATCACCGCGCCGGGGGGATGATTTCCGCTGGCCGCGCGTCGCGCAGAGAGGCAGGGTGAGGCCAAACCACCGAAGGAGCCCGACATGAGTGTGACCGACCTGCGCCCCAACATGGATTACTGGCCCGAGCGGGTCGACCTTGCCGCCGCGTTCCGCTGGACCGCCCGGCTGAACCTGCACGAGGCGGTGGCCAACCACTTCAGCCTGGCCATCAACGACGACGGCACGCGGTTTCTGATGAACCCCAACCAGATGCATTTCTCCCGCATCCGGGCCAGCGATCTGATCGTGGTCGACGCCAACGATCCCGAAACGCTGGAGGGCCCCGACGCGCCCGACCCCACCGCCTGGGGGCTGCACGGCGGCCTCCACCGCCATTGCCCGCATGCCCGCTGCGCCATGCATGTACATTCGATCCACGCCACCGTTCTGGCCAGCCTCGCCGACAGCAATCTGCCGCCGATCGACCAGAACTGCGCCACCTTCTTCAACCGCTACGTGATCGACGACGGCTATGGCGGGCTGGCCTTCGAGGACGAGGGCGAACGCTGCGCCGCACTGCTCACCGATCCGAAGAAAAAGGTGATGATCATGGGCAACCACGGGGTGATGGTGATCGGCCAGACCGTGGCCGAGACCTTCAACCGGCTCTATTACTTCGAACGCGCCGCCGAAACCTATATCCGCGCGCTGCAGACCGGCCGGCCGCTGCGGGTGCTGTCGGACGAGGTGGCGGAAAAGACCGCGCGTGAGCTGGAGGACTACCCCGAACAGGACAGCCGCCACCTGGCCGAGCTGAAGGCGATCCTCGACGAAGAAGGCTCGAATTACGCCAGTTAGGGTCCGTTTTTGGCTGAGGCACTAAAGATTCAATGCCTCCGGCGGGGTTATTTTCAGCCAGAAAAAGGGGAGCAAGGCCAAATCTGAGTTAACCCGGAATTTACCTCAACGGCGGAGGTTCGACATCGCGGTACAGGCGGGGACGCCGATGGCCGCGCCAGGAAAAGACCGGAGACGGCTTTTCGACGGGGGATGGTTTGCGCCGCCGCCGTCTTTTCTGGCCGGAAATATCCTCGGGGGTGAGCGGCCTTCAGGCCGCGAGGGGGCAGACAGCCCCCTCAGCCACGGCGGCGGCCCCGCGTCCGATCAGAAATCCAGATCGGTATAGTGCGGCGGCGGCCGGAAGCCCGGCACCTGATCGGCCAGGATCGAACGGAAGGCCGGCCGCGATTTGATCTTGGCATACCAGTCCTTGACCACCGCCGAGCGGTTCCAGTCCACGTCCGAAATATAGTCCAGCGAACTCAGGTGCGCGGCGGCGGTGAAGTCGGCCAGCGTCATCGCATCGCCCGCCAGCCAGCGGCGGTGGTCCAGCAGCCAGTGCATGTAATCGAGGTGATACTTGATCGCCTTCGATCCCGCCTTGACGTTGCCGCTGTCCGGGTAGCCCTGGCCGGTGACCTTCTTGTTGACCCGCTCGTAGAGCAGTTTCGAGGTCACCTCGCTGTGGAACTTGTCATCGAACCAGCCGACCAGCCGGCGCACCTCCAGCCGCTGCTCGGGCTCGCGCGGCATCAGCGGCGGATCGGCGCGGGTCTCATCGAGGTATTCGCAGATCGCAGCGCTTTCCGTCATCGTCCGCCCGTCGAGCTGCAGCACCGGCACCTTGGCGGCCGGGTTGCGTCGCAGGAAATCAGGGCTCGCCTCCCAATAACGTTCCTCGACCAGTTGCACCTCGATACGTTTCTCGGCCAGCGCCAGGCGCACCTTGCGGCAGAACGGGGAGAGGGGAACATGGTACAGTCGGGCCATCAGAATCCGGGATCACTGGTTGCGGGGTATTCGATCACCAATGCCCTGCCGCGCGGTAATTTTCAATCCTCGAAACATGCGGCGCGGCCATCTGCGCGGATGGTGGCCGCCCCGTCGGCAATCGCGGCGGCGCGTTTTCGCACCCGGTCGGAGGGCCTTGCCGGAGAGCGGTCTTTCGGCGCCGGCAGCACCGCGGCGATCAGGGCCGCCTGCTGCGCGCTCAACTCCCCGGGCGCCACGCCGAAATAGGTTTTCGCCGCCGCGTGGACCCCGAACAGCCCCTCGCCCATCTCCGCCACGTTGAGATAGACCTCGACGATGCGGCGTTTCGACCAGATGGCCTCGACCAGCGGGGTGATCGCGGTTTCCAGCGCCTTGCGCGCCCAGCTCCGTCCCTGCCAGAGGAACACGTTCTTGACCACCTGCTGGGTGATGCTGGAGCCGCCGCGGTTGGCGCCCTCGGCAATGGCGGTGCGGATCGCGGCCAGGTCAAAACCCCAGTGTTCGCAGAAATTGGCGTCCTCGGCGGCCACGACGGAGCGTGCCATCACCGGCGCGATCTCCTCGATCGGCACCCACTGGCGCTCCAGCTTGCCGTATTTGCCGTACTCGACCCACATGGTGTGGGTGATCGGCGGGTTCACCACCGAGAACAACAGCACCAGAATCAGCACCAGCGCAACCGGCGCCAGCAGGATGCGCAGCGCCCAGCGCCGCAGCCAGAGCAGCGGCGAGCGCAGGAACTCTCCCGGGCCTGTCCGCGTTTTCGGTGCGGCTTTCTTTGTTTTCGTCTTACGAGCCATGCCCCAGCTATAGGGTGCGGCGCCGAAACGGGAAAGAGGGGCATCGAGCGGAGCGCGGCCTCCCGCCCGCAGTCAGTCCTGAAACGAAAAAGGCCCCGCCGCACCGGCAGGGCCGTTCTGTCTCTCGCGCCTCGCTTACTCCGCCGGCATCGCCTGCGGCTCGCGGCTCAGCGGCACCGGCAGGTGCTCCAGCATCTCTTTCGGGCAGACCTGAAGGAAGTGGTCCTTTTCCAGATCCCAGTGCTGCAGGATATCGGCGGCCTTGCGGCTGCCGGTTTCGGCCAGATGACGCTCGATCAACCCCTTCATCTCGGCTTCCCAGTGATCCATGGTCACCTGGCAGGTCACCAGCGTTTCCATGTTCATCAGGGTCTGCGCCTTGCCTTCGGGATCGTAGAGGTAGGCCATGCCGCCGGTCATCCCGGCGCCGAAGTTGGCGCCGATGGAACCGAGGATCACCGCCACACCGCCGGTCATGTATTCACAGCCATTGGAGCCGCAGCCTTCGACCACCACGTGGGCGCCGGAGTTGCGCACGGCGAACCGTTCCCCGGCCCGGCCGGCGGCAAACAGGTAGCCCGCCGTCGCACCGTAAAGGACGGTGTTGCCGATGATGGTGTTCTCCGAGGCGGTCAGCGGGCTGACCTGCGGCGGGCGCACCACAACGGTACCGCCCGACAGGCCCTTGGCGACATAGTCGTTGGCGTCGCCCGAGACCTCCAGCTTCAGCCCCGGCGCGGCAAAGGCGCCCAGGCTCTGGCCGGCGGAGCCCTGCAGTTTCACATGCAGATGGTCGGGCTGGAACGCGTTGCGCATGCCGAAGTTCTGCACGATCAGGCTCGAGGTCCGCGTGCCCACCGTCCGGTGCGTGTTCTGCACCGCGTAGGAGAGCTGCATCTTTTCGCCGTCCTTGAGGAAGCGGGCGGCGTCGCGCACGATCTCGGCATCCAGCGTATCGGGCACCGCGTTCCGCTCCTTGTCGCGGTTGTAGACGATGTCATGGGCGCCATCGACGGTGATCAGCAGCGGGTTGAGGTCCAGATCGTCCAGATGCGCCGAGCCACGGCTGACCTGGGTCAGCAGGTCGGCCCGCCCGATCACGTCATCCAGCGACCGCGCACCGATGGAGGCCAGCGTTTCCCGCACTTCCTGGGCGTAGAAGGTGATCAGGTTCACCACCTTGTCGGCATTACCGGTGAATTTGCCACGCAGCGCCGGATCCTGGGTGCAGACGCCCACCGGGCAGGTGTTCGACTGGCACTGGCGCACCATGATGCAGCCCATCGCGATCAGCGCGGCGGTGCCGATGCCGTATTCCTCGGCCCCCATCATCGCCGCCATGACGATATCGCGCCCGGTGCGCAGCCCGCCGTCGGTGCGCAGCGTCACCCGCTCGCGCAGGTTGTTCATCGCCAGCACCTGATGCGCCTCGGTCAGGCCCATCTCCCACGGCAGACCGGCGTATTTGATCGAGGTCGCAGGCGAGGCCCCGGTGCCGCCGTTGTGGCCGGAGATCAGGATGATATCCGCCTTGGCCTTGGCGACGCCCGCGGCGATGGTGCCCACGCCGGAGCTTGCCACCAGCTTCACCGTCACCTTGCAGCGCGGGTTGATCTGCTTGAGGTCGTAGATCAGCTGCGCCAGGTCCTCGATCGAATAGATGTCGTGGTGCGGCGGCGGCGAAATCAGCGTCACCCCCTTGGTGGAGTGGCGCAGACGGGCGATCAGGTCGGTCACCTTCAGGCCGGGCAGCTGGCCGCCCTCGCCGGGCTTGGCGCCCTGGGCCACCTTGATCTCAAGCTCTTCGCAGTGGTTGAGGTATTCGGCGGTCACACCGAACCGCCCCGAGGCCACCTGCTTGATCTTGGCGCTGGGGTTGTCGCCGTTGGGCTCCGGCACGAAATGCGCCGGATCTTCGCCGCCCTCGCCGGAGTCGGACTTGGCCCCGATCCGGTTCATCGCCACGTTCAGGGTCTTGTGCGCCTCCGGCGACAGCGCGCCGAGGCTCATGCCCGGGGTGACGAACCGCTTGCGGATCGCGGTGATGCTCTCCACCTCTTCCAGCGGGATCGCCTTGCCCAGCGGCTTGATGTCCAGCAGATCGCGCAGATGGATCGGCGGGTTCGACTGCATCTTGGCCGAATACTGTTTCCACAACTCGTAGGAGGCGCGGTTGCAGGCCATCTGAAGCATATGCATGCCCTGCGCGTCCCAGGCGTGGGTCTCGCCCGACTTGCGGGCCTTGTAGAAACCGCCGATGGGCAAGACCTGCGCCCCACCGGACCAGCCGCGCGCATGGACCTGCTCCGCCTTGTGCTGGATCCCGGAGACACCGATGCCGGAAATCCGGCTGGTCATGCCGGGGAAGAACTCCGCGCACATGGCACGGGAAAGCCCCACCGCCTCGAAATTCAGGCCGCCGCGATAGGAGGAGATCACCGAGATCCCCATCTTCGACATGATTTTCAGCAGGCCCTGATCGACGGCGCTGCGATAGCGCGCCACATTCTCGGTCAGCGTGCCGTCGAGCAGCCCGCGCTCGATGCGGTCGGCCAGCGAATCCTCGGCCAGATAGGCGTTGACCACGGTGGCGCCGCAGCCGATCAGAACCGCGAAATAATGCGGATCGATACATTCGGCCGAGCGCACGTTGAGCGAGCAGAAGGTCCGCAGGCCCTTGCGCGTCAGGTGGCTGTGCACCGCGCTGGTGGCCAGGATCATCGGCATCGCGACCTTGCCCGGGCCCGACAGGTGATCGGTCAGCACCAGATGGCCGGCGCCGGAACGCACCGCATCCTCGGCCTCGGCCCGGATCCGCGACAGCCCTTCGCGCAGCGCACCCTCGCCGGGGGCGAAGCTACAGTCGATTTCCACCAGGTCGGCATTGAACTGCGTGACCAGCTCGTCCCATTGCGCGTTTCCGACAAAGGGGCTGTCGACCACCAGAATCTCGGTCTGCGAGCTGTCCTCGTCCAGCACGTTTTTGAGGTTGCCGAACCGGGTCTTCAGGCTCATCACCCGGTATTCCCGGAGGCTGTCGATCGGCGGGTTGGTCACCTGGGAAAAGTTCTGGCGGAAGAAATGGCTGAGCGGGCGGTACTGTTTCGACAGCACGGCCGACGGCGTGTCGTCGCCCATCGAGGCGATCGCCTCTTTGCCATCCTCGGCCATCGGCGACAGGATCTGCTCCAGCTCCTCGATGGTATAGCCGGCCGCAACCTGCCGCTGACGCAGTTCGTCGCCGCTGAACAGCGGTTTCTCGGTGACTTTCGCCAGTTCCTCGTCCAGGTCGTTGATCTTGCCGACCCAGTCGCCGAAGGGCTGCGAGGCCGCCAGCTTGTCCTTTATCTCGGTGTCGTGGAACAGCTTGCCCTCTTCCATGTCCACCGCGATCATCTGGCCCGGGCCCAGCGCGCCCTTTTCGCGCACGGTGGCCTCGTCGGCCGGCACCATGCCCGCCTCGGACCCCGCGATCAGCAGGTTGTCACCGGTCACCACATAGCGCATCGGCCGCAGACCGTTGCGGTCGAGCCCGCCGCAAACCCAGCGGCCGTCGGTCATCGCCAGCGCCGCGGGGCCGTCCCAGGGCTCCATCACCGAGTTGCAGTAGGAGTACATGTCGCGCCAGGCCTGCGGCAGTTCCACCGCCTGTTTCGACCAGCTTTCCGGCACCAGCATGGTTTTCGCCATCGGCGCCTTGCGCCCGGCGCGCACCAGCACCTCGAACACCGCGTCGAGCGCGGCGGAGTCGGACGAGCCGCCGGGGATGATCGGCTTGATGTCCTCGGCCATGTCGCCAAAGGTCGAAGACGCCATGCGTATCTCGTGGCTCTTCATCCAGTTGACGTTGCCCTTCAGCGTGTTGATCTCGCCGTTGTGGGCCAACATGCGGAACGGCTGCGCCAGCCACCACTGCGGGAAGGTGTTGGTGGAATAGCGCTGGTGATAGATCGCAAAGGCGCTCTCGAACCGTTCGTCCTTGAGGTCGGGGTAGAACTCCGCAACCTGCTCGGCCAGCATCATGCCCTTGTAGATCACCGAGCGGCAGGACAGCGAGGCGATATAGAGCCCGTTGATCCCCTGCGCCGCGGCGGCCTTCTCGATCCGGCGGCGGATCACGTAGAGCTCGCGCTCGAACTGCTCCTCATCCACGCCCTTGGCGTTGGAGATGATGATCTGTTCGATCTCCGGCCGGGTGGCGTTGGCCTTTTCGCCCAGCACCTCGATATTCACCGGCACGTGGCGCCAGCCATAGATGTAGTGACCCATCCGCAGAACTTCGCTTTCCACGATGGTCCGGCAGGTTTCCTGCGCGCCGAAGTCGGTGCGGGGCAGGAATACCTGGCCCACCGCCATTAGCTCGTTCTGGCGCGGCTCGTGGCCGGTGCGGCGGATCTGGTCGTAGAAGAAGGCCACCGGGATCTGCACGTGGATGCCGGCGCCGTCGCCGGTCTTGCCGTCGGCGTCGACCGCGCCGCGGTGCCAGATCGCCTTCAGCGCGTCGATCCCGGCCTCGACCACCTTGCGGCTCTTGGTGCCGTCGATGGAGACGACCAGGCCGACGCCGCAGGAGGAATGCTCCTCGGCTTCGGAATACATGCCGTTCTCGGCCATCCACTTGCGCTTGGCTTCCTCGGCGGCGGCCCAATTGGCGTCAAATTTCGTCATCTCTGTCTCCCTTTCCGAAGGGGCCCGGACACCGGGCGGATTTCTCTGCGGTCACGCGCCGTTCGGCACGGAAAATTTCTCGATACAGTCCTGCCGGGTCAGCAATTCGCGGCCCTCGCTGCCGGCAAAGGCATAGCTGTCGGGTTTGTGATCGAAGTAGATCTCATTGGTGATCTCAAAGCCGTTGGGATCGTCGAAGATCCCGAGCGGCAGCTCCTGATCGCCGGCATAAGGCCCCGCGGCGGTCACCTCGTAATAGAGCCCGCTGCCGCATTTGCTGCACCAAGCCCGTTTCGCCCAGGGCGAGCTCTGCAGCTCGGCGATATGCTCCGCGCCGTCCCAGGTCAGTGCCGATTTGGCGATCGTCACCCCGATCAGCGCCGAGCCGGTCCAGCGGCGGCACATCTCGCAATGGCAGATCCCCGCCTTCGGAGTCACATCGCGCGCAGTGAACCGCACTGCGCCGCACATGCATTGTCCCGTTCGCTCCGTCATGCCCTGGCTCTCCCGCTTAGGTCACGCTAACTGACTAACTTGCCGCGACGCAGCGGGAATGCTGCATTGTGGCGGTGGCCGGGCGGTGCACAGGGGGGTGCATAGAAGTCACCCCCGGAGTTTCCGCCCGGTCCTTACTCTGCGGCAACCGCCGCAGGGGCGTCGAACCGCTGCAGAATCGCCTCTGCGCAATCGCGGCCGTCCTTGATCGCCCAGACCACCAGGGAGGCGCCGCGCACGATGTCACCCACCGCGTAAACGCCGTCCAGCACGGTGGCCCCGGTGGTGAACTCCGCCTTCACGGTGCCCCAGCGGGTCACTTCCAGACCGTCCACACCCCAGAGCTTGGGCAGATCCTCGGGCTCGAAGCCCAGCGCCTTGATCACCAGGTCGGCGTCTTCGACATAGTCCGCGCCTTCGATCACCTCGGGCGCCTGGCGGCCGGTGACATCGGGCGCGCCCAGCCGCATCTTCTGCACCATCACGCCGGCAACCTTGCCGTTGTCCTCGGTGAAGCCCTTGGGCGCGCTCAGCCATTCGAACACCACGCCCTCTTCCTCGGCGTTCTGCACCTCGCGCTGCGAGCCCGGCATGTTGGCCTTGTCGCGGCGATAGAGACATTTGACCGAGGTCGCGCCCTCGCGGATGGAGGTCCGCAGGCAGTCCATCGCGGTATCGCCGCCACCGATCACCACCACGCGCTTGCCCTCGGCGCTGAGCGTGCCGTTGTCGTAGTCCGCGACCGCATCGCCAAAGCTCTTGCGGTTGGACGCGGTCAGGAAATCCAGCGCGCGCACGATGCCCCTGGAGCCGCTGCCCGGCATCTCCAGGTCGCGCGACTTGTAAACGCCGGTGGCGATGATCACCGCGTCATGCTTGGCGCGGATTTCGTCGAACGAGATATCCTCGCCCACGTTGCAATCCATCACGAAGTTGACGCCACCCGCCGCCAGCAGTTCGTTGCGGCGCATCACCACGTCCTTCTCTAGCTTGAAGCCGGGAATGCCATAGGTCAGCAGCCCGCCGGCGCGGTCGTAGCGGTCGTAGACCGTCACCTGGATACCCGCGCGGCGCAGCATGTCGGCGGCGGCCAGCCCGCCCGGGCCGGCACCGATGATGCCCACGCTTTCCTCGCGCTCATGGGCCGGGTCGATGGGCTTGACCCAACCCTTCTCCCAGGCGGTGTCGGTGATGTATTTCTCCACCGCGCCGATGGTCACGGTGCCGTGGCCGGACTGTTCGATCACGCAGTTGCCTTCGCACAGCCGGTCCTGCGGGCAGATGCGGCCGCAGATCTCGGGGAAGGTATTGGTGGCCTGGCTCAGGCCATAGGCCTCTTCCAGCCGGCCGGTCGCGGTGAGCCGCAGCCAGTCGGGAATGTTGTTCGATAGCGGGCAATGCGCCTGGCAATAGGGCACACCGCATTGCGAGCAGCGGCTGGCCTGCTCTTTCGCTTTTTCGTCAGCAAATTCGGCATAGATTTCATGGAAATCGGTCCGGCGGTCATCGGCAGCGCGCTTGACCGGCATGTCCCGTTCGATCTGGACGAATTTCAGCATCGGTTGTTTGGCCACGGCTCGAACTCCATGATTGCTAGGCAGCGCTTGTTTATGAGAAGCCGCGGAGGATTAAAAGTCAGATCTACTGACCTATTTTCACTTTTCAGATGCCGCGGCGCAGCGGCTCTGTAAAATATTCGGCAATTTTGGGTATTAAGCCGGACCTAAATAGGAACTTTCCATTCTCTTGCAAATACTTATACCTGAACCCAAGGCATCCCCCCAATAGCCGGACATCCCACACCATGCCCATCCTGCAACTGATCCTTGTCGCCGTGATCCAGGGCATCACCGAATTTCTGCCGATTTCCTCCTCCGGCCACCTGATTCTCTTTCCGCAGCTGACCGGGCTGCAGGACCAGGGCCAGGTGATCGACGTGGCGGTGCATGTGGGCACCCTGGGCGCGGTCGTGGTCTATTTCTGGCGCGACGTGCGGCAGGCGCTGGCCGGGCTGCCGCTGCTTGTCAGCGGCCGCACCGACACCCCGGGCGCAAGGCTGGCGCTGGGGCTGGCGGTGGCGACCGTTCCGGTGGTGGTGATCGGCGCCCTGCTGCACCTGACTCACCTGGACGAGGCGATGCGCTCGATCACCGTGATCGGCTGGACCATGCTGATCTTCGGGCTGGTGCTCTACTGGGCCGACCAGAAAGGCGCCGCGCTCAAAGGCGCCGAGGACTGGAGCCTGCGCGACGCGCTGATCATGGGGCTGTGGCAGGCGGTGGCGCTGATCCCGGGCACCTCGCGCTCGGGCATCACCATCACCGCCGGGCGCAAGATGGGCTATACCCGGAGCGAGGCGGCGCGGCTGTCGATGCTGATGTCGATCCCGACGATCTTTGCCTCCGGCGCGCTGCTGGGGGTCCAGGTCGCGGTGGAAGCCGACGGCGCCGCGTTCCACGATGGCGCGCTGGCGGCCCTCTTCGCCTTTGTCTCGGCGCTGCTGGCGCTCAGCCTGATGATGCGGCTCTTGCGCAGCGTCAGCTTCACGCCTTACGTGGTTTACCGGGTGATCCTCGGCGTCGGCCTGCTGGTGATCGCCTATTCGTGACGCCGGGCTGCGGCGCCCCGGTTACGGGCGCAGCTTGTGGCTCGATTTCATCAGCTCGGCGTATTGCCCGGCAGGGCGGAATTTCCACAGGTAGTCGGGCAGGACCGCTTCCATCGCCGTGGGGGAGATGCCCAGCGCGTCGAGGCCCTGTGCGCCCTCGCCCACCACATTGTCACGGCCCAGATTGCGGAGCTGGTCCCGCGTCAGGATCTTGTTGGCGAGCAGGCCGAAGCTGACGAACTGCACGATGTCCAGCACACCGGCCATAATGGCGGCGATCCAGCGCGGCAGACCGATCACGATGCGGCGGCGCTGCACCACTTCCAGCATGGTCTCCATCAGCTCGCGGAAGCTGGCCACGCGCGGCCCGCCCAGCTCATAGACACCCGGCGCGGCCTGGCCGGTCAGCGCCAGCTCGGCGGCCTGGGCCACATCGTCAACATAGACCGGCTGGAACCAGGTCGCGGCGGCCGCGATCGGCAGCACCGGACCCATCCGGGTCATCGCGCCGAAGCGGTTGAAGAACTGATCCTCCGGCCCGAACACGATCGAGGGGCGCAGGATCACCGCATCGGGGATAAAGCGCAGGACCGCCTCTTCGCCCGCGGCCTTGGTGCGGGCATAGGCGCTGTCGGAGTCGGCATCGGCACCGATGGCCGAGATATGCACCATCCTGGCGATGCCCTGTTCGGCGGCGATCCGGGCGATGCGCGCAGCGCCTTCCTCCTGCACCGCGGAAAAGCTGTTCTTGCCCGATTCGGCCAGGATACCGACGCAGTTCACCACCGCATCCGCGTCCTGCATCACCTCGGCGACCGACGCATCGTCGCGGATATTGCAGAACACCGGCTCGACCTGGCCGACCACACCATAGGGTTTGACGAACATCGCCTCGTTCGGGCGGCGCACCGCGACCCGGACACGCCAACCGGCCTTTGCCATGCGGCGCACGATATAGCGGCCGACAAAGCCCGATCCGCCGTAGATGGTGACCAGTTTCGACATGGCAACGCTCCTGCTTATCGCTTCGCATCCGATCTACCGCCCCGAACCCCTAGGAACAAGGTGGAAAACGCCGGGAATGCCCGTCGGCCCCAACGAAACAGGGGGTTTCGGGGAGGGGGCGAAAAAAAACGCGCAAAACGCCGATCCGGTCCGAAAATCCGTTTGACACCCCCCGCGAAGGGGCTTAGAGACCCGCCTCACGACACCTGCCCAGGTGGCGGAATTGGTAGACGCGCTAGCTTCAGGTGCTAGTGTCCGTATGGACGTGGAGGTTCGAGTCCTCTCCTGGGCACCATTCGACCGGACCGGTCGAATGCAGAAAACTCCCCCCCTTTTCAAGAGCATACCGCCACCCCCATCTGCCGATGGTTGGGTTTTCGTATCCGTCGATGCGATGACTTCGATCCCAGACTGGTGCAAAAAAGGGCGGCGCATCAGCACCGCCCTACTCTTTATCCAAAGGGTCTTGTTCAGGCCGAGACCGGCACAACCCAGCCATTGCCGCGACCGGCGAAAGCCCCGACGATCAACGTTGGGCGACAGGGTCGGCGGGCCGGACTGTAAGAAGAAATTGGTTACGCCATCACTCCTCCAGTAACAAAAAAAGCATAGCACGTTTTCGGCAAATTTCCAACAGGTACCACGTTTTGTAATGTTATTTCGTTCTAGACTATCACTTTGATCGTTTCTTTCTATGTATCGACGCACGCGGGCTCTCACGCTGCGTCGGACTTGCGCGCGCGGTGGCATCTGGCCGACAACAGCGGCGGGACGCGCGCCGCCGGGCTTGCCCGCGCCGCGCGCAGTGAGGAACGAAAGGACAGCCCCCGTGACGATGCCCCCGGCCTTTGATAATTTGCGCCTGCCGATGATCGGCAGCCCGCTCTTCATCATCTCGAACCCCGATCTGGTGATCGCCCAGTGCAAGGCCGGCGTCGTCGGCTCTTTCCCCGCCCTGAACGCGCGCGAGAAGGAGGGCGAACCGATCGAGCTGGAACGCTGGCTAAAGCGCATCACCGAAGAGCTCGACCGCCACAATCAGGAAAACCCGGACCGGCCCGCCGCGCCGTTCGCGGTGAATCAGATCGTGCACCGTTCGAACACGCGGCTGGAGCGAGATGTAGAGATCTGCGTCAAATACAAGGTTCCGGTCTGGATCACCTCGCTGGGGGCGCAGACCTGGGTCAATGACGCCGCCCATTCGGTCGGCGGGCTGACCTTCCACGACGTGATCAACAACCGCTTTGCCAGGAAGGCGATCGAAAAGGGCGCCGACGGGCTGATCGCCGTCGCAGCCGGGGCCGGCGGCCATGCCGGCGCGCTGTCGCCCTTTGCCCTTGTGCAGGAGATCCGCGACTGGTTCGACGGGCCGCTGTTCCTGTCGGGCTCCATCGCGCGCGGCGACAGCATCCTCGCCGCGCAGGCGATGGGGGCCGATGGCGGTTACGTGGGCTCCGCCTTCATCGCGACGCAGGAGGCCAACGCCCAGGACCGCTACAAACAGATGATCGTCGAGGGCGGCGCCGACGATATCGTCTATTCCGACCTGTTCACCGGGGTCTGGGGCAATTACCTCAAGCCCTCGATCGCCGCGGCTGGGATGGATCCCGACAAGCTGGAACGCTCCGACCCCTCGAAGATGGATTTCGGTGCGGACCGGGAAAAACCCAAGAGCTGGAAAGAGATCTGGGGCTCGGGTCAGGGCATCGGCGCGGTGCGCGAGGTGATGCCCGCAGCGCAGCTCGTCGACCGGTTCGAGCGGGAGTATCTCGCCGCGCAGGACCGGCTGGCCCGGACGCTTGGCTGGACCCGGGGGTAAACCGCTGCTTCACCCGGGCGTTGGCCCGGGCGATACCTTAATTCACCTCACGCCACCTCAGCTTCGGCCAGAACCTCCGCCCGCAGCGCCTTGCGGTCGAGCTTGCCCACCGGCGTCTTTGGCAGCGCCTCGCGGAACTCCAGCGCGCGCGGGATCTCATGTCGTCCCAGCTTGTCGGCCAGAAACGCCTGCAAGGCCTCCAGCGTGAACGCCTCGGCCCCCGGCGCCAGCACCACGAAGACCTTGGCGCTTTCGCCGCGATAGGTATCCGGCACCCCGATCGCCATCGCCTCCGACACCCCCGGATAGCGATGCACCGCATCCTCGATCATCACCGGATAGACGTTGAAGCCGCCCGACAGGATCATGTCCTTCTTGCGGTCGACCAGGTAGAGGAAGCCGTCTTCGTCCATATGGGCGATATCGCCGGTCAGGAACCAACCATCGTGAAAGGCCGCCGCCGTCTCCTCCGGCCGGTTCCAATAGGCGCTGGTGACATTCGGGCCCCGGATCGCCATCTCGCCATCCTCGCCGTAAGCCAGGTCGCGCGACGGGTCGGCGGGATCGACGATCTTGATCTCCAGCCCCGGCAGCGGGATGCCGATGGTGCCCAGCTTGTCGTCCGGCAGCCCGGCCGGCACGTTGGAGCCTGCCGGCGCCGTCTCGGTCATGCCCCAGCCGCCGCGCAGCTTGAGGCCGGTCAGGTCGCAGACCCGCTCATATACCTCCACCGGCAGCGGCGCACCGCCCGAACCGATGAACTCCAGCGAAGACAGGTCACGGTCCTCAACCCCCGGCTGGCGCAGGATCGCGATCCACATGGTCGGCACGCCCGACAGAATGTTGATGCGGTGCTGCTCGATATCGTCCAACGCCTGGCCTGCATCGAACCGCGGCCGCAGGTGCAGCGTCAACCCATCGGCGAAGCCGCGCAACAGCTGGGTGGAAAGCCCGAGGATGTGAAACACCGGCGCATAGAGCAGCGTATGCTTCCCCGGCTGGCGCACCACCTCGCCGGTCAGATATTCGCGGTAGATGTTCACCGAGGCCGCGATGTTCGCATGCGTCAGCACCGCCGCCTTGGGCCGGCCGGTGGTGCCGCCGGTATACTGCAGCAGCGCCATGTCCTCCGGTTTCACCGGCACCGGGTCCCACACTGCGCCCTCATGCCCGGCCCAGAACTCCGCCACCGGAATCGCGCCCTCGGCGACGGTATTCTCCGCCCCGTCGGGGCATTGCACCACCGGCGGGATCGCCCCATGCGCGGCGGCGGCCAGCACCGGGCCGGAGAACTCCGGCTTCGCCAGAGAAATCACCAGCTTCGCACCGCTGTCGGCCAGCTTGTGGGCAATCTCCTCGGCGGCATCGAGCGGGCTCAGGTGGGTCACGACCAGCCCTGCTGTCATCGCGGCGAAGAAGAACACCGGATGCCAGGGACAGTTGGGCAGGTGCAGCGCCACCCGGTCGCCGGGCGTCAGGCCATGGGCGCGCAGCGCCGCTGCCCCGCGCGCGGCAAGCGCCTGCATCTCGGCATAGGTGATCTCTTCACCCGGATATTCGATCAACACCCGGGGGCCATGGGCCGCGAAAGCCCCGGCCATCATCTCGGTCAGGGTGGTCTCGGGCGGCACGTAATCGGGCCGCACCCCGGGGTTATAGAATGCATGCCACGGCCGTGTGCCGGGCTTGGGCAAATCTGTCATGCAAGGCTCCTCCCTCGCCCGCAGAGTGCTGCGGCAGGGCGGAACGGTCCAGCGTTTCCTTGCGTGACGACCGGAGAAACCGGCCTTGCCCGGCGGACATTTCTCCCCTCAGACCGGTCTCAGTTCGCCGCCAGCCGCAGCGGCAGGTTCTTCGCCGCCCGCGTATACCATTCGACGATCTTCGCCCGCTCCTCCGGCTCCATCCAGCTTACGTTCGCGGGCGGCATCGCCTCGCTCACCCCGGCCTGGATATAGATCTGCCGCGCCGCTGCGGCGATCTCGGGCCGGGTCTCCAGCAGCACGTTCTTGGGCGCCCGGTGGATGCCGTCCCAGCCCGGCTCCCGCGTGTGGCACATGGAGCAGCGGCCCATCACGATATCGGCCACCTCGTCGAACCCCTCGGCCTCGGCAAACACCGCCTCGGTGGGCGTCAATTCCCGCGCCTCGCTCTCTTCATAGCTTTGCTGCTCCAGCGGCGCGGTCGACAGCCACATGATCGCGATGAACAGCACTGCCGTGGCCAGCCAGGTCCAGGTCGGGTTGCCGGCGCGCGCGTGGCGGGTGTTGAAATAGTGCCGGATCGTCACCCCCATCAGAAACACCAGCGCGGCGATGATCCAGTTGTACTGGGTCGCAAAGGCCAGCGGGTAGTGGTTGCTGAGCATCAGGAACACCACCGGCAGGGTGAGGTAGTTGTTGTGGGTCGAGCGCAGCTTGGCGATCTTGCCGTATTTCGCATCCGGCACCCGCCCCGCCATCAGATCAGCCACCACGATCTTCTGGTTCGGAATGATGATGAAAAACACGTTGGCCGTCATGATGGTGGCGGTGAAAGCTCCCAGATGCAGCATCATCGCCCGTCCGGTGAAAACCTGGTTGTAGCCCCAGCCCATCGCCACCAGCAGCACGAACAGCAGCACCATCAGCAGCGTCGGCCGCTCCCCCAGCCCCGACTTGCAGAGGAAATCGTAGATCAGCCAGCCCACGGTCAGCGAGGCGGCGGAGATCGCGATGCCCTGCCAAAGGCTGAGATCGGCCTTGTTGGCGTCGATCAGGTACAACTCACCCCCGGCCCAATAGACGATCATCAGCATCGCCGCACCTGAGAGCCAGGTCGAATAGCTCTCCCATTTGAACCAGGTCAGATGCTCCGGCATATGTTCGGGCGCCACCAGGTATTTCTGGATGTGGTAGAACCCGCCGCCATGCACCTGCCATTCCTCGCCATGGGCGCCCACCGGCAGATGCGGCACCTTGCGCAGCCCGAGGTCCAGAGCGATGAAATAGAATGACGAGCCGATCCAGGCGATCGCGGTGATCACATGCAGCCAGCGCACCGCGAATGCCAGCCAGTCCCAGATGATCGCCAAGTCCTGCATCGCTCTCTCCTTCGGGGGTTTGCCCTCGTGCTAGCCTATTCCCGTATTGTCATGTATCCGGGGAAAGCGCCAAAATGCTTCAAATAAAAACGAACAATGAGCCCCGATGGCCTATCTGGACAACATCCAAACCTTCGTCCGTGTCTATGAATTGGGCAATATGTCCGCCGCCGCCCGCGATCAGAGGATTTCCGCCGCGGTCGCCTCGGCGCGGATTTCCCAGCTGGAGGAGCATCTGAACGTCCGGCTGTTCCAGCGCACCACGCGCACGCTGAACCCCACCGAACAGGGCCACATGTTCTATCGCGGCGCCTGCAAGATCCTGGAAGCGGTGGATGCGGCAGAAGCCGAGATCTCCAATGTCACCATGACGCCGCGCGGCTCGCTCTTCATTGCGGCGCCGCTGGGACTGGGCCGGCGGCTGATCGCGCCCGCGGTGCCGGCGTTCAAGGAACAGTACCCGCTGATCGACATCCGGCTGCGGCTGTCAGACCGCAAGCTCGACCTGGCGGCGGAGGGGCTGGACCTCGCCTTTTTCCTCGGCATCCCCGAGGACTCCGCCCTGCGCATCCGCAAGATCGCCGATTGCCCCCGCGTACTCTGCGCCGCGCCCGCCTATATCGCGCGGCGCGGCAATCCCGAAAGCGGCGAGGCACTGGTGCGCGACAAGCATGACTGCCTGAACCTGCGCTACCCCGGCGCGCCGGAGTTCCAGTGGCCGCTGCAAACGCCGGACGGGGTGCGGCGGTTTTCGGTTAGCGGCCCGTTCGAATCCGACGACGGCGACGTGCTGACCGGCTGGGCGCTGGAGGGGCACGGCATCATCCTGAAGCCCGTGTTCGAGGTGGCAGACCACCTGAAATCCGGCGCCCTTGTGCCGGTGGCCGAGGCCGAGCCGCCGGTGCCCATTCAGCTCGCCTGTCTCTACATGCACCGCCGCCGGCAGGACCCGAAGACCCGGCTGTTCATCGATTTCATGGCGGACCGCATCACCCAGGCGCTGAAGTGACCGCCGCGCCCCTGCGCCCTTCGGTAGGTCAGCTGCCCCGATAGGTGGAATAGCCGAACGGCGAGAGCAGCAGCGGCACGTGGTAATGGCTCTGCTCGCCCATGCCGAACCGCAACGGGATCAGGTCGAGGAAGCGCGGCGGCTCCTGCGCCGGGCCGGTCTCGTCCAGATAGGCGCCGGCGTGGAACACCAGCTCATAGGTGCCCACCTCGAACTCCGCCGCCGGCAGAATTTGTTCGTCGGTGCGTCCGTCTGCATTGGTGAACAGGCTGCGGATATGGCTGCGCGCCTCACCCTCGATCCGGTAGAGATCGATCTTCAGCCCCGCGGCCGGACAGCCCCGCGCGGTGTCCAGAACATGCGTCGTCAGATAGCCAGCCATCGTCATCCCCTCTGGTTGCCTGCCTGTTTTCTAAGCATCCGGGCGCCATGCCGCACCCTGAAATTGGCTACAACTCCTTCAAAAAATAAAGGAAACTGCGCCCTATTATAATGTTCTACAAGACAGACCAAACCGCAGGAGACCGCTGAATGACACGCTATCCCCGCGACATGCGCGGTTATGGCGCAACGCCGCCCGATCCGAAATGGCCCGGCGGCGCGAAAATCGCCGTGCAATTCGTGCTGAACTACGAAGAGGGCGGTGAAAACTGCGTCCTGCATGGCGATCAGGCCTCCGAGGCGTTTCTGTCCGATATCGCCGGGGCCGTGCCGTTCGAAGGCATGCGCCACTGGAACATGGAATCGCTCTACGAATACGGCGCCCGCGCCGGGTTCTGGCGGCTGCACCGGCTGTTCACCGGGGCGGATATCCCGGTGACGATCTATGGCGTGGCCACCGCGCTGGCGCGCAGCCCGGAACAGGTGGCGGCGATGAAATCGGCCGGGTGGGAGATTGCCAGCCACGGGCTGAAATGGATCGACCACAAGATGATGCCCGAGAAGGAGGAGCGCGCGGCGATCGCCGAGGCGATCCGCCTGCATACCGAGGTGGTGGGCGAGCGCCCCTCAGGCTGGTACACCGGCCGCTGTTCGGCCAATACCGTCCATCTGGTCGCGCAGGAGGGCGGGTTTGCCTATGTCTCAGACACCTACGACGACGATCTGCCCTATTGGCTGGAGGTCGGCGACCGCGATCAGCTGATCATCCCCTACACGCTGGAAGCCAACGACATGCGGTTCGCCACCGCGCCGGGCTATATCACCGGCGAGCAGTTCTTTACCTACCTGCGCGACGCCTTCGATGTGCTCTACGCCGAGGGGCAGGCCGGCGCGTCCAAGATGATGAACATCGGCCTGCACTGCAGGCTTGTCGGGCGGCCGGGCAAGCTGGCCGGGCTGAAACGCTTCCTCGACTACATCTCCGAGTTCGAGGACGTCTGGACCCCGCGCCGCATCGACATCGCCCGGCACTGGGCGGAGCATCATCCGCATAAACGCTTCGACCGCCCCAGCCGGATGGACCACGCGGGTTTCGTCGCAAAATTGGGCGGTATCTTCGAGCATTCGCCTTGGATCGCCGAGCGCGCCTTTGCGCTGGAGCTGGGCCCGGCGCACGACAGCGCCGTGGGCCTGCACAACGCGCTGGCCCGCGCTTTCCGCTCCGCCAGCGAGGACGAACGGATGGCTGTGCTGCGCGCCCACCCCGACCTGGCGGGCAAGCTGGCCGCTGCCAAACGGCTGACTGCCGAGAGCACCTCGGAACAGGCCAGCGCCGGACTCGACGCGCTGACCGATCAGGAGCGCGCCGATTTCACCCGGCTCAACACCGCCTATGTGGAAAAGCACGGCTTTCCCTTCATCATCGCGGTGCGCGATCATGACAAGGCCGGCATCCTCGCCGCCTTTGAGCGGCGGCTGGCGAATGACACCGGGGTCGAGTTCTCCGAGGCCTGCAAACAGGTGGAGCGGATCGCCGAGCTGCGGCTGAAGGACATGCTGCCGTGACCACGATCTTTGCGGAGCCCCTGACCGCCGAGGCTTTCGCCCCCTTCGGCGATGTGATTGCGCTTAAGGGCCAGCCGGACAAGATCATCAACCAGGGCCTTTGCGGGCGGCACCACGATCTGGCGCGGCTCGATTTCACCGATGGCCGCGCCGGGATCAGCCTGTTCGACGCCGAGCCGCGCGCCCTGCCCTACCGGCTGGAGATGGTGGAACGCCATCCGCTGGGCAGCCAGGCATTCCTGCCGCTCAATCCCGCGCCGTTTCTGGTCACCGTCGCCGAAGATGCCGGTGGAAAGCCCGCCACGCCGCGCGCTTTCTTGACCGCCCCGGGACAGGGGATCAACCTGTTGCGCAACACCTGGCACGGGGTTCTCACGCCACTTCAGGCGCCCGGCCTGTTCGCGGTGATCGACCGGATCGGACCCGGCGACAATCTCGAAGAATACTGGTTCGACGCGCCCTATCAGGTCGCGTCGGGCTGACAGCAACCCAAAGCCGGTAAAGCAAAATCATAACCGCCGGCCTACCAACATGGAGGGACAGACCATGACGACATCATCCATCGGCAGCCCGGATCAGCTGCGCGATCCCAATTACACGCCACCGCTGGCCACGGCGATCCCGCTGGGCATCCAGCATGTATTGGCGATGTTCGTCAGCAACGTGACCCCGGCGATCATCGTCGCCGGTGCCGCCGGTTTCGGCTTCGGTTCCAACTCGCCCGACTTCCCCGAGCTTCTGTACATGATCCAGATGTCGATGCTGTTCGCCGGGATCGCCACCCTGTTCCAGACCATCGGCATGGGCCCGGTCGGCGCGCGCCTGCCGGTGGTGCAGGGCACCTCCTTCGCCTTCATCCCGATCATGATCCCGCTGGTTGCGGGCAAAGGCGTGGACGCGCTCGCCGCCCTGTTCGGCGGCGTGCTGATCGGCGGTCTGTTCCACGCCCTGCTGGGCACCGTCATCGGCAAGATCCGCTTTGCCCTGCCGCCGCTGGTGACCGGCCTTGTCGTCACCATGATCGGTCTGGCGCTGGTCAAGGTGGGCATCGAATATGCCGCCGGCGGCGTGCCGGCCAAGGCCAGCGGCGCGGCAAGCTATGGCGGGCTGATGAGCTGGTCTGCCGCGCTGGTGGTCATCGCGGTCACGCTGGGGCTGAAATTCTTTGCCCGCGGCATGCTGTCGATCTCGGCCGTGCTGGTGGGGATCATCGTCGGCTACATCTACTGCATCCTGGTCGGCATGCTGCCGGTGGCCAGGATCTCGGGCAGCTGGAGCAATGCCGCCGTCTTCGCCCTGCCGCAGCCGTTCAAATACGGGTTCGAGTTTTCGGCCGCCGCCGTTATCGGCTTCTGCCTGATGGCCTTCGTCTCGGCGGTGGAAACCGTGGGCGACGTCAGCGGCATCACCAAGGGCGGCGCAGGCCGCGAGGCCACCGACAAGGAGATCTCCGGCGCTACCTATGCCGACGGTGTCGGCACAGCCATCGCCGGCATGTTCGGCGCGCTGCCCAACACCTCGTTCAGCCAGAACGTCGGCCTGATTGCCATGACCGGGGTGATGAGCCGCCACGTGGTGACCTTCGGCGCAATCTTCCTGATCATCTGCGGGCTGGTCCCCAAGGTGGGCGGTCTGATCCGCACCATCCCGATCGAGGTGCTGGGCGGCGGCGTGATCGTGATGTTCGGCATGGTCGTGGCCTCCGGTGTCTCGATGCTGTCGGACGTGGTCTGGAACCGCCGCAACATGGTGATCTTCGCCGTGGCGCTCTCGGTTGGCCTTGGCCTGCAGCTGGAGGTGATGAACGTCGCGCCGGGCGCGCCCAACGCGCTGCAGCACCTGCCCGACACACTGCGCATCCTCGGCGCCTCCGGCATCCTGCCTGCCGCGCTGATCGCCATCGTGCTGAACCTGATCCTGCCCGAGGAACTGTCGGGCGAGGCCACCGAAGAGGTTTCCGGTGGAATGGCCGGCCACGGCAAAGGCTCGATGCCGGGCGAATGAACGCCTGATCCGACCGATTACAAAGAGGCGCCCGTCATCGTGAGATGGCGGGCGCTTCTTCTTGCAGCGGTCCGGTTTACCCGCCGTTCACGAGCGACAAGGGCAGAGCCTGCCCATTGGGGCAGTCGGGCGCCGCCCGGTCCGACGCCGGGCAAAACGTGGCTTGGGGCGTGCTGAAACCGCCCAACGCCTCACAGGGGCATATGCCGGTTCACATCCTTGTAGAGCAGATAGCGGAACTTGCCCGGCCCGCCGGCGTAACAGGCCTGCGGGCAGAACGCGCGCAGCCACATGAAATCGCCCGCCTCGACCTCGACCCAGTCCTGGTTCAGCCGGTAAACCGCCTTGCCCTCCAGCACGTAGAGCCCGTGCTCCATCACATGGGTCTCGGCAAATGGGATCACCGCGCCGGGCTCGAAGGTGACGATGGTCACATGCATGTCGTGGCGCAGGTCGGCGGGGTCGACGAAGCGGGTGGTGGCCCATTTGCCCTCCGTCTCCGGCATCGGCGTCGGCGCAATGTTGCGTTCGTTGGTGACAAAGGGATCCGGCGCCGCCAGCCCCTCGACCGGCTGATAGGCCTTGCGGATCCAGTGGAACCGCACCGGCGCATCGCCCCGGTTGTGAAGCGCCCAGTCGGTGCCTGCCGGGATATAGGCATAGCCGCCCGGCTCCATCTCATGGCGCTCGCCGGCCAGCGTCAGGGTCATCGCCCCCTCGACAACGAACAGAACCGCCTCGGCCTGCGGGTTGGTCTCCGGCCGGTCGCTGCCGCCGCCCGGTGCCAGCTCTCCGATATACTGCGAAAAGGTTTCCGCGAAACCGGACAGGGGCCGCGCCATGACCCAGAACCGGGCCCTCTCCCAGAACGGCAGATAGCTGGTGACAATATCGCTGAAACACCCCTTGGGGATCACCGCGTAGGCCTCGGTAAACATCGCCCGGTCGGTCAGAAGCTGGGTCTGCGGCGGCAGCCCGCCGGTCGGGGCGTAATAGGGGCGGTCACTCATCTGGGCCATTCCATGCTGGTTGTGGACAGCCCCATCAAAGGGCCAAGCGGACGGGTTTTCCAACCGCTTTCCCTATCGGCATTGGCAGAAGGACTGGCCGGGAAATCCTGATAATCGCGCACGGCGCCGCAAACCGCAGGACGCAACCGGCACCGGGGCGCTCGCACCTGGCCCCCTGCCCCGGAAACGCAAAACGAAAATTATTTTTGGGCGATCCAATAGGCGTTATTCGCCTTCCGCAGTTCTTCATAAGAGGTGATTCGCCGCCGTGCCGCCGTGCCGCCGCGGGCGACCAGAAGCGCCAGCAGGTTCTCGATGATCCCCATCGCCCCGGCATAACAGCCGAAGTGATGGGTGCTGACCGTCGAAGCGACCAGCACCGCCTCTGGCCGAAACGCCGAAGAGATCACCTCGGAATCCGAGATCAGGATCAGCTTTACCCCCCGGTCCGAGGCAAACTCGCACGCCTCGATGGTCTCCCGCGAATAGGGCTGAAAGGTGATCGCAATCATCACGTCGCCCGGCCCCGCCATGTTCAGCTCATCAATGGCGCTGTTCATATGGCGCGGCACAAGTTGCAGCGTCGGCAACGCCATCCGCCCGACATAATGGAAATAATAGGCCAGCGCATAGCTTGCGCGCACCGCAGTGAGATAGACGTTTTCGGCCTCCAGCAGCAGCTCCGCCACCCGCTCCATCTCGCCCGCGCTCTGCCGTTCGAGCGACCGCTGAACGATCGCCATCGTGTTCAGCGCGGCCTCCGCCTGCACCTGCCCCAGTTCACCGCGCCGGCGCATGCTGTCGATCCAGTCCGGCCGCTCCACCGTCGCCCCCGCCGAGACCAGCGCATGGCGGAACGGCTCGCGCAGGGCGTCGTAGCTGTCGAACCCCATCCGCCCGGCCATCCGCACCAGCGTATAGGTACTGACCCCGCATTTGCGCGCGGTCTCGCGGATCGGGTCCAGCCCGAAATCCGACGGATGATCGACGATATACTTCGCCACCGTCTGCAGCCGCGGCGGCAGATCGGGCAGCGCCGCCTTAAGCGCTGATATCGTTCGGGTTTTCAGGGTCGGATCCATGGCGCCACTCCCGGGATGAAGCAAATGCCATAATAACATTTGATATTTTTTCTGTCGATTGACTGATTTTGTATTTCAGCCATCATTCCCGGCAAACGCGACCCGCATCATCCGGAGACCGGCACGACAATGACCCGACCCTTTATCATGGTCGCCCCCAACGGCGCCCGGCGCGGCAAGGCCGACCACCCTGCCCTGCCCGTCACCATCCCCGAAACCGTCGAGACCGCCCGCGCCTGCCGCGCGGCAGGCGCCGATGCGCTGCACCTGCATATCCGTGACGACGACGGCGCCCATTCGCTGGACCCGGGCCGCTATGGCGAGGCGCTGGCGGAGCTTTCCCGCGCCGTCCCCGACATGCGGGTACAGGTCACCACGGAATCCGCCGGAATCTTCGACGTGCCGCAACAGCTCGATTGCCTGACGCGGCTGAAGCCCCGCTGGGCCAGCGTTTCGGTGCGCGAGATCGCCCGCGACCCCGCGCTTGCCCCACGCGTCTACGCCACCTGCGCCGACAACGGGACCGAGGTTCAGCATATCCTCTACGATCCGGAGGATGCCGCCCTGCTCGCCCGCTGGCAGGCCGCGGGCATCGTGCGCCCCGGTCAGGAGAGCATGATCCTGGTGCTGGGCCGCTATGCCACCGGGCAAAAGGCCACGCCGGACGACCTCGCGCCGCTGCTCGCCGCGAAACCGGACGGGCGCTGGATGCTCTGCGCCTTCGGCCCTGCCGAACACGCCTGCCTGCTGGCGGCCGCGCGGCAGGGCGGCGACCTGCGCGTCGGCTTTGAAAACAACCTGCACCGCGCCGACGGCACCCCGCTGCGCGACAATGCCGAATCGGTCGCCCTGCTGGTCGATCAACTGAAAGGGACCATGGAATGAGCCATATCTTCCCCCGCCACTGCCAGGTCGCCCCGCCAACCGCCAGCCATGGCGACGGCTGTTTCCTGATCGACACCGCGGGCAAACGCTATTTCGACGGCTCCGGCGGCGCCGCCGTCTCCTGCCTGGGCCATTCCAACGACAGGGTCCGTCAGGCGATCAAGGATCAGGTCGATCAGCTCGCCTTCGCCCATACCGGATTTTTCACCTCGGAGCCGGCCGAACAGCTCGCCAATCTGCTGATCGCCAATGCGCCCGGCGATCTCGACCGGGTTTACCTGGTCGCCGGCGGGTCGGAAGCCACCGAATCCGCCATCAAGCTGGCGCGGCAGTATTTCACCGAACGCGGCGAGCCGCAGCGGCGCCACCTGATCGCCCGGCGGCAAAGCTATCACGGCAACACGCTGGGCGCGCTGTCGGCCGGCGGCAACGCCTGGCGCCGGGCGCAGTTCGCGCCGCTGCTGATCGAGGTCAGCCATATCGCGCCCTGTTACGAATACATCGACCGCACCGAAGGCGAGAGCCTGGAAGCCTACGGCCAGCGCGCCGCGCAGGAGCTGGAGGATGAAATCCTCCGCCTCGGCCCCGATACCGTCATGGCCTTCATGGCCGAGCCGGTGGTCGGCGCCACAATGGGCGCGGTGCCCGCCGTGCCCGGCTATTTCAAACGCATCCGCGAGATCTGCGACACATACGGCGTACTGCTGATCCTTGACGAGGTGATGTGCGGCATGGGCCGGACCGGCCACCTCTTCGCCTGCGAGGCGGAGGGGGTGAACCCCGATATTCTTTGCATCGCCAAGGGGTTGGGCGCCGGATACCAGCCGATCGGCGCGATGCTGTGTTCCAGCGCGATCTATGACACCATCGCCGGTGGCAGCGGGTTTTTCCAGCACGGTCATACCTATCTGGGCCACCCGGTCGCCGCCGCCGCGGGCCACGCGGTACTGCGCGAGATCCTCGACAACGATCTGGTGCCGCAGGTGCGCGCGCGCGGTGCCCACCTGGAAACGCGCCTGCGCGAGCGGTTCGGCCAGCATCCCCATGTCGGCGATATCCGCGGCCGCGGGCTGTTCTGGGGGATGGAGTTCGTCGCCGACCGCGCCACCAAGACGCCGTTCGACCCGGCGCTGGGGCTTGCCGGCAAGCTGAAAAAGGCGGCCTTCGCGGCTGGCCTGATCTGCTACCCGATGCCCGGCACCCGCGACGGGCGGCTCGGCGATCACGTGCTGCTGGCGCCCCCCTTCATTGCCAGCAAGGCGGAGCTCGACGGCGTGGTGGATATTCTGGAACAGGCACTGAACGGGGTGCTGGAGCAGATCGCGGCCTGACCCGCCGCGCGGCCGCTCACAGATCCAGCGACGCCTTGAGTTGCAGCAGCGCGACCAGCCCCGAGTCGCGCCGCTCGACCAGCGTCGCCTCGTCCTGCGCCTCGAGCTCGCGCTGCACGCCCTCGACCAGCGTCGCCTTGACCTCTTCGGTCAGTTTCGGGGTGCCAAGGCTTTCCCAGCGCGCCTCCTGCGTCGGGCCCAGGTGATCGAGATAGCCGCGATACCCGCCCGCGCCGCCGCCCAGGTGATAGGTCAGATGCGGCCCCATGAAGGCCCACCGCATGCCGGGACCATAGGCAATCGCCTTGTCGACATCGGCCACATCCGCGATCCCTTCCGCGACCAGATTGACCGCCTCGCGGTACAGCGCCGAGGTCAGCCGGTTGGCCAGATGGCCCGGAACCTCGCGCTTGACCCGGATCGTGACACGGCGCATTTGCGCATAGAACCGCTCCGCCTCCTCCAGCGCGGTGTTCGACGTTGCCTGCCCGGAGACCAGCTCGACCATCGGAACCAGATGCGGCGGGTTCATCGGATGGGCGACGAGGATCCGTTCGGGATGACGCGCCCCCTGCTGCAGGTCACTGGCCCGCAACGACGACGTGCTCGACGCGATCACAACATCGGCGCCCAGTACGGCCTCGACCTGCGCAAGGATCGCCCGCTTGGCCTCCAGCCGCTCCGGCCCGTTCTCCTGCACGAACTCCACGCCTGCGAGGGCGGCAGGATCGCTGGTGACGATGGCCTCCGGGATCGCCTCGCTCTGCGTCATCCCGAGCGTCGCCAGATTGGGCCATGCATCGCGCAGAAAGGCGCGCAGGCGCCCGTCGATGGCCGGGTCGGGGTCGAGCACGGTAACCTCGCACCCCCGGGCCAGAAACAGGCTGGCCCAGCTCAGGCCGATCAGCCCGCCACCCACAACACCCACAGAAGTGAATTCAGCCATCCTACGCCTCCTGTTGCCATTCTCCCCCCACCGTAGGGAAAGACGCCTTCTTTTCCCAGCGCCCCCACACAGGTGTGCGAAAGCAAAGAAATGATGGTTTCTGACGGGTGTCTGATTGGGTCTGCGGCGCGTTTCACCAGAAGGCGTTCAGCCCTCGCGCCCCCGATCGCCGGCGTGATACTTCTGGAGCCCGGAAAAGTGGTGCCGCTGAAGGGACTCGAACCCCCGACCCCATCATTACGAATGACGTGCTCTACCAGCTGAGCTACAGCGGCCCTGGTGCGGAGCGCTCATAGCACTGCCGCGCGGGGCAGGAAAGGGGTTATTTCGTCCCCTCTCCGGCCTCCTCTTTGACCTCCTCGGCCTCGAGCAGCTCGGCCTCCTCCGCCACGGTTTCCGCATCGCCGGACCGCGCGTCGGGTTCCTCCGTCACCTCCTCGGCTTCCGGGATGTCTTCCGCGGCGCCGCGCCGGTGTTCCAGCGCGCCGGAAATCAGCGGCAGTATCGCGCCGCCCGTGGCGCTGGAGATTTCCTGCGGTTTCGGGGTGGTCCAGCTCAGCGTGTCGAAGCTGTGGCAGAACTCGCAGAACGGCGCCCATTCGGCGTGGATGTGATTGCAGTTGTCGCAGACCCATTGCGGCCCGCGCGGCACGCTCAGCGCCCGCGCCAGCCAGCCCTGCACCACCGCATCGGAGGCGCCCTCGCCCCGCTCGATCGCCGCCATCAGGGTCAGCGGGCGGGCATCGGCGGCCTTTTCCGCCAGATCGCCCAGCGTGCGGCGCGCCTCGGGGAAATCCTCGGCGACGATGTTCAGCTCGGCCAGCAGCAGCCGGGTTTCCGGGTGATGCGGGTTGATCCGGGTCAGCGTCTGGAAGCGTTTCAGCCGCGCCTCCGGGGTCTCGTCCGGGACGATCCCGGCAAAGGCGGCGGCAAGGTCGGGATGCGGCTGCGCCTCCCAGGCCTTTTTCAGCACCCGCACCGCCAGCTTGGGCTTGCCCTGCTTGATATAGGCGCGCGCGGCCAGCGCGGCGGCGGGCACCAGGTCGGGCGACAGCTTGTTGGCCTCAATGGCGCGTTCACGGGCCTCGATCGGCATGTCCTCGGCCATCACCTCGCGCGCCTCAGAGAGCGCCAGAACCGCGTCGCGGCGTTTGTACACATCGCGCGGCAAACTCCCCGATTTGAGCTTGGCGGTCAGCGTGCTGCGCGCGCCGGCCCAATCCTGCGCCCGCGCCTGCAGGTCGAGCAGGACATCCTGTGTTTCCTCATGGCGCGGCCGCAGCGCCAGCGCCTTCTCGGCCAGCTTGCGGGCGGTGTCGGTATCGCCCTCGGCAAGCTTCTGCTTCATGATCCCGCGCACGCCGACGAAACGGGTGGCCTCGTTGCTGACCAGCTTCTTGTAGGTTTCAGCGGCCTTCTTGGTGTCGCCTGCCATCTCGGCCGCCTGCGCGGTCAGCAGGTCGGTCAGCTCCGGCTTGTCGAGGTATTTCGCCGCGCGCGAGGCCTTGGCCATGGCCAGCCGCCCCTCGCCCGAGGCCAGCGCCATCATGCCGTCGGCCAGCGCCTTGTACCCGCGCCGCTCCCGCCCCTTGTCGAAGAACCGCGACAGCGCCGTCTCATCCCCGTTGAGGAAGCGCCAGGTCGCCACCAACAGCGACAAGAGCTTCAGGAACAGCCAGATCAGCACCACCAGCGCCAGCAGCGCGATCACCGATTGCAGCGGGCCCATGGTATATTCGGTGCCCGCCGCCGTGATCTGCACACCGCCGCGCATTTCCAGCAGCATGCCCGCGCCCACGGCCAGCAGGGCGATGATGGCCACGAAGACCAGGATTTTCAGAAGTGACCACAGCATCGAAGGCCCCTCAGTTGGTGTTCAGGCTTTGCGCCAGCGCCTCGGCGGCCTCGACCGCCGACAGACGTTGACGCGCGCGCGCGGTCCAGCCCGCCATCGCCTCGCGGGCAGGGTCGGGCAGGGCGGCGATTTCCTCCAGCGCTGCGGCAAGCTGCCCGGCGGTCAGCGCCGCCTCGGCCCGTGACAGCACCGCATCGGGATCGTCACCCTCGCGCGGTTCGACCGAGCGGGCGCCGAGCTGGCGGCGCAGGAAGGCGCCGACGCTGCGGTCGGTCTCCGCCGTGCCGGCCCGGGCGGCGGCCAGTGCCGCCCGCGCGGCAGGGGCGAACCCCTCGCGCAGTTCGGCCGGTGTCGCCACCCCGTCGGCGGCCGCGGAAAGCGCATCGGGCAGACTGAGCCCGCCTGCGCGCAGCTCCGCCAGGATATCGGCAACAGGTTCGCCCGCATCCAGGGCGCCGCGCAGCCGGGCCAATGCGGTGCGGTTGGCAGCAAGCCGGGCGGATTCGGCGGCCTGGGCCTCGGTCGCGCGGGCCTCGGCGACCATTTTCTCGACCTCGGCGCGCTGCGCGGCCAGGGTTTCCTGCATCGCGGTCAGTTCGCGCTCATAGGCGGCAACGGCCTCGGGCGCAGCACCCTCGGTCAGCGGGCGTTTTTCCAGCTCGCCAACACGGGCCTCCAGCGCCGCAAGCTTGTCCGACAGATCCGCCACGCCGGAGCGCAGACCGCCGAGCGCACCCGTGTTGTCAGCGACCTGACCGGACAGCCCGTCCAGCTTCGCGGTCAGCGGGGCCAGATCCGGAATGTCGAGTCCGGAGACGGTGCCTTGCAGCTCTTTCACGGCAGTGGCATTCGCGGCCACATTCGATTGCAGCGCGGAAATAGCCGCATCGCTGGTGCCGGATTTCAGCGCGGCGGGCAGCACGGGATCCAGAACTTCGGTGCGCGCGGCGACAAAGCCCAGCGCGGCGGCCAGCACCCCGCCGATCAGCGCCGGAACAAACCCGCCGCGTTTTATTACTACCTGTTCGACCGTCGGCTGCACCGGTTCCGCGACCACTTCCGGCGCTTCGGCTTCGGCTTCGGCTTCGGCTTCGGCTTCGGCTTCGGCTTCGGCTTCGGCTTCGGCTTCGGCTTCGGAAGGCTGCTCTTCGACCGGCTGTTCCCGATCAAGCGGCGTTTCGGCGCTTTGCTTTGCCGGGCCCTCGGCCTGATCCGCCTCCGCGGGGCCGGTTTCAGCCTGCGGTTCGGTCTCGACTTCCGTCTCGGGTTTCGGATCGGTCTTGTCGGCCACCCTGAAATCCCCTTCGATTCTCAAATGATTAGACCAAGGCACTCGCCGCACCCTACTGCGCGCCGCGGGGGCCCTCAACCCGGCTCGCACCCCTGCAGCAGCCGCTCCACCGCTTCCGCCATCGCCGCCCCGTCGGGACGCTCGGCAAGGATCAACGCGCGATGCTCCATGTTTTCAACGGGTTCCGCCGCCGCCGCGCTGATCGCAGCCAGGCAGAGCGGCGCGGACCCGCGGCACACATCGGCAAAATGTCGCGCGCTGCGCGGTGAGAACAGCGGCACGATCACCGGGTCGGGCCCGGTCAACGCCTGCCGCGCCTCCTCGGTCAGCCCGACGAGGCGCTGGTCGTACACCGGCTGCGCCCGGGTCTCGATCCCCGCAGCCGTCAGCCGCTCGGCAATCGCGCCCCGCGCATGGGTGCCGCGCAGGTGCAGCAGCGGGGCAGGCGGGCGGCGCCCGATCAGCGCATCGACCAGCGCATCGGCGGTTTCGCAGGTCTCCTCCACCGACCATCTGGCGCGGCGGGCGGCCGCCGTGGTGGCGGTGCCGACGCAATAGGCAGGCAGGGTAGGGGACAAACCCGCCGCCTGCGCCGCCGCGACGCCGTTGACCGAGGTAAAGATCACCCCGTGGATGCCCTCCAGCGAAACCGGGCCGGGCAGCGGTTCGATCTGCATCAACGGCGCATAGATCACCCGCAACCGGTTGCGCACCGCCGGGGGAAACCGGGCGACGAACCGCTCTGCCGCGGCGCGCGGGCGTGTCATCAGCAGCGTCAGCATCCGGCTCCTCGGGATTGTTTGCCCGGGTTCGGAGTGTTACCTGCCAAGGCAACAGGACGCAACGGCCGGACCCCATGGCGCAGGTGATCACGATACTCGGGCTGGAAAGCAGCTGCGACGATACCGCGGCGGCGGTGGTGCGCCAGGGCGAGGGCCCGGCAGAAATCCTGTCGTCCATCGTCTACGGCCAGACCGAGCTTCACAGCGCCTTTGGCGGCGTGGTGCCGGAGCTGGCAGCACGGGCGCATGCGGAAAAGATCGACCTTTGCGTCGCCGAGGCGATGGAGCGCGCGGGCGTCAGTTTCACCGATCTGGATGCCGTGGCCGTCACCGCCGGGCCCGGGCTGATCGGCGGGGTGCTGTCGGGCGTGATGTGCGCCAAGGGAATCGCGGCGGCCACCGGCCTGCCGCTGATCGGGGTGAACCATCTGGCCGGTCACGCGCTGACCCCGCGGCTGACCGACGGGGCGGCTTTTCCCTATCTGATGCTGCTCGTCTCCGGCGGTCATTGCCAATACCTGGTGGTGCACGGGCCGGAGGATTTCACCCGCCTCGGCGGCACCATCGACGATGCCCCGGGAGAGGCGTTCGACAAGGCCGCGCGTCTGCTCGGGCTGCCGCAGCCCGGCGGGCCCTCGGTGCAGGCGGAGGCACAGGCGGGCGATCCCAAACGGTTCCGCTTTCCGCGCCCGCTCTTGGACCGCGACGACTGCAACCTGTCGTTTTCCGGGTTGAAGACCGCTCTGATGCGGACGCGCGACCAGATCGTGGCGGAAAAGGGCGGGCTGACCCGCGCCGACCGCGCCGACCTCTGCGCCGGATTCCAGCAGGCGATCGTGGACGTTCTAGCAGAGAAGACCCGGCGGGCGCTGCGGATTTATCTTGAAGACAATCCTGCCCAACCGCTGCTCGCCGTGGCCGGCGGTGTGGCGGCAAATACCGCCATTCGGGCCGGGTTAGAGACTGTTTGCGAGGACGCCGATGTCACCTTTACCGCGCCGCCCCTGAGCCTTTGTACCGATAACGCGGCGATGATCGCCTATGCCGGGATCGAACGGTTCCGCGCCGGCGCGCGCGACGACCTCAGCCTGGCCGCGCGGCCGCGCTGGCCGCTGGACAAGACCAGCCCGTCGCTGATCGGCGGCGGCAAGAAGGGGGCCAAGGCATGAGCCTGTCGGTGATCGGCGCAGGCGCCTTCGGCACGGCGCTGGCCATTTCCCTCGCCCGCAAGGGGCCGGTCTGCCTCTGGGCCCGGTCGGAGGCGCATGCAGGCACCATGCAGGCGACCCGGGAAAACGCCGCACGGCTGCCCGGACATGGGTTTCCGCAGGCGCTGGCGGTCACCGCCGACATCGGCGTGGCGGCGAAAAATCAGGCTCTGTTACTGGCCGTTCCGATGCAGAAGCTGCGGGAGCTGCTGACCGAGCACACCGAGGCGCTGGCGGGAAAAACCCTGGTCGCCTGCTGCAAGGGGATCGAGCTGAGCACCGGCCTCGGTCCCGTTTCGGTGATCGAGGAATGTCTGCCAGACGCGCGCCCGGCGCTGCTCACCGGACCCAGCTTTGCCCATGACATTGCCGCCGGGCTTCCCACCGCTCTGACGCTCGCCTGCGCCGACGCGGAGCTGGGGAAAACCCTGCAACAGAGCCTGAATACCGCCAATCTGCGGCTGTATCGCAGCACCGACACCACCGGCGCAGAACTGGGCGGCGCGCTGAAAAACGTAATCGCCATCGCCTGCGGCGCAGTGATCGGCGCGGGGCTGGGCGAAAGCGCCCGCGCGGCACTGATGACCCGCGGCTATGCCGAGATGCAGCGCATGGCGCTGGCGCTGGGGGCGCGGCCAGAAACCCTGGCCGGGCTGTCGGGCTTCGGCGATCTGGCACTCACCTGCACCTCCGAGGGCTCGCGCAACTATCGCCTTGGCCTGTCGCTGGGCCGCGGCGAGATCTTCGACCCCTCCGTGACCGTCGAGGGCGCCGCCACAGCGTATGCGGTGGCTGAAAAGGCCCGCACAATGCAGCTCGATATGCCGATCACCGCTTGCGTGGTGGGGCTGCTGGACGGAAAACTCACCCTTGACGCGGCGATGACCGCGCTTTTGACCCGACCGCTGAAGGAAGAATGACATGCTGATCGCCCTGATCGCCCGCGACAAACCCGGCGCGCTGCAAATCCGCAAGGACACCCGCGCCGATCATCTGGCCTATATCGAGGCAACCGGCGTGGTCGCCCAGGCCGGGCCGCTGATCGTCGCAGGCGAGATGGCCGGATCGCTGGTGATCCTCGATGTGGCCGACATGGCCGCCGCCGAAGATTGGGCCGCAAACGATCCCTATGCCAAGGCCGGGCTTTTCGATACCGTCGAGCTGATCGAATGGAAAAAGGTGATCGGCTGATGGCCTATTGGCTGTTCAAATCGGAACCCTCGACCTGGGGCTGGGACGACCAGATGGCCAAGGGCGAGGCGGGCGAGGAATGGGATGGCGTGTGCAACTACCAGGCGCGCAATTTCATGCGCCAGATGAAGCTGGGCGACAAAGGCTTCTTCTATCACTCGCTGAAAGAGAAGGCGATCGTCGGGCTGGTCGAGGTCTGCGCCGAGGCGCATCCCGACAGCACCACTGACGATCCGCGCTGGGAATGCGTGGACATCAAGGCGCTGCGCCCGGTCGAGACGCCGGTGACGCTGGATCAGATCAAGGCCGAGCCGCGGCTGCAGGACATGGTCCTGGTCAAGAATTCCCGCCTGTCGGTGCAGCCGGTGACCGAAGAGGAATGGCGCCTGATCTGCGATATGGCCGGCACCGCCCCCTGAGCGCCTAGCGTTTTCCGAACAATTCGGCGAGCGTTTCGGCGCGCGCGTAATGCATGCGCTGGTGGGTATGCCGCAGCGCCAGCGCGCGGGCGGCCGGCCCCATCGCCCGCAACCCGCTGGGGTCGACGGCGGCGCGGTCGAACAGCCGGGTCAGCGCATCGACATCGCCCGGGGCAAACAGCCAGGCCGTTTCGCCCTCCTGCGCCGCCTCGCGGTTGCCCTCGGTGTCGGAGGCCAGCGCGGGCCGCCCCTGGGAAAACGCATCGAACAGGATCCGCGGCTGTTCGTCGCTGAGCGTCGGCACCAGAACAGCGTCATGATCACGGATCAGGTCAAAAAACGACGGCCCGTAAGGCACCGGATCCAGCAGGCGCAGCCGCTCCGGCCCCAGCCGTTCGGCGGCTGCGGCGACCTGTTCGCGCAGCGGCCCTTCGCCAATCACGGTCAGCGACAGACCGGGACCGGCACGCTCCGCCGCCTCCAGCGCAGAGGCGATGCCCTTCTCCGGCGTGAGCCGCGCCGCCAGCAACAGCCGCGCCGGCCCCTCCCGCCGGGTCTGGGCCATGGCCTCCGGCACCACGGCGTCGGCGTCGATCCAGCTGGCCGGGATGACCATCACCCTGCCCGGCACGCCGCGGGCGAGGCTGTCGCGATAGCCTTCATGCGTCAGCACGGTCAGCCGCGCCCGGCGGATCGACCAGCGGGCCAATGCCTCGGTCATCCCGGCGCGCAGACGGCGCAGCGGCCCGTGCGGGCCGGGGCCGGTCAGGCGCCAGAACGCGCTTTCGATCACGATCACCAGCGGCTTGCGCAGCAGAACCGCCGCCGGATTGACGAACAGCCCCGGCGGCAACGGCCAGCCCGCCGCACCGCTGTGGACGATGTCGGCGCGCCGCACCGCGCGCCAGACCGCCGCCAGCGTCGCCGGCACCCGCAGCAGCGCCCGGCCGGTCGATCCGCCGGAGGGAAGGTCGATAAACCGCAACCCCGGCGCATCCTCGATCTTGCGCAGGTTGTCGGGCATCGGATCGGGCAGGGGGGCCTGCGGGGCAAGGACGGTCAGATCGTCGATATAATCCAGATGCGCCAGCAGATCGCGGTGCCAGGCGTCGTCCAGCCACACCGTGCCCTGCGCATCCCGGTACCAGGGGATGGGCGCCACCAGCAGATACCGCTGCCCGGCCAGCGCCGCGTGAAACGGCGCGAAATCAAACGCATCCTTGCCGATTGTCGGATCTCCAGCAGATCGACCGCATCCTTTCCGGCCGCAACGGCGACCGCGGGAAAAGCCTAACCTCCTTTGTTCCTTACAGAAAGTGCATATTGCCACGACCCGGCCCTGGGCGGCATGGGCCGCTGCGCCGTCTGCGCGCCGGGATGCCCGAGGCGCTGGCCCGCGGCGCTGCGCGCCTTGAGTCCGGGGGCTGGTTGCGCCCGGCCTCAACAAAAACGCCGCGCCGGTTTCCCGGCGCGGCGCGTATCCGTCTATTCCGGCGGGATCAGTAGCGGTAATGCTCCGGCTTGAACGGGCCCTCGGGGCTGACGCCGATATAGGAGGCCTGCTCCGGGGTCAGTTTGGTCAGCTTGGCGCCCACCTTGTCCAGGTGCAGGGCCGCAACCTTCTCATCCAGATGCTTGGGCAGGATGTAGACCTCGTTCTTGTACTGCTCGCCGCGGGTAAACAGCTCGATCTGCGCCAGCGTCTGGTTGGTGAAGCTGGCCGACATCACGAAGGACGGGTGGCCGGTGGCGTTGCCAAGGTTCAGCAGACGGCCTTCGGACAGCAGGATGATCCGGTTGCCCGAGGGCATCTCGATCATGTCCACCTGGTCCTTGATGTTGGTCCACTTGTGGTTCTTCAGCGCGGCGACCTGAATTTCGTTGTCGAAGTGGCCGATGTTGCCGACGATCGCCATGTCCTTCATCGCGCGCATGTGCTCGATGCGGATGATGTCCTTGTTGCCGGTTGTGGTGATGAAGATGTCGGCCTTGTCGATCTCGTCTTCCAGCAGCACAACCTCGAAACCGTCCATCACCGCCTGCAGGGCGCAGATCGGGTCGGCCTCGGTCACCTTGACGCGGGCACCGGCGCCGGCCAGCGACGCGGCGGAGCCTTTGCCCACATCGCCGTAACCGCAGACCACGGCGACCTTGCCGGCCATCATGGTGTCGGTGGCGCGGCGGATGCCGTCGACCAGCGATTCCTTGCAGCCGTACTTGTTGTCGAACTTCGACTTGGTGACAGAGTCGTTCACGTTGATGGCGGGGAAGGGCAGGTGGCCCTTCTCCATCATCTGGTACAGGCGATGCACGCCGGTGGTGGTCTCCTCGGACACGCCCTTGATCATGTGACGCTGCTTGGTGAACCAGCCGGGGCTTTCCTTCAGGCGCTTCTTGATCTGGGCGAACAGCGCGACCTCTTCTTCCGAGGTGGGCGTCTCGATCAGGTCGGTCTCACCCTCTTCGACGCGGGCGCCCATCAGAATGTAGAGCGTGGCGTCGCCGCCATCGTCGAGGATCATGTTGGCGCCGCCTTCCTCGAAGTGGAAGATACGGTCGGCGTAGTCCCAGTATTCCTCCAGCGTCTCACCCTTGGTGGCGAACACCGGGATGCCGGCGGCCGCGATGGCGGCGGCGGCGTGGTCCTGGGTGGAGAAGATGTTGCAGGACGCCCAGCGCACCTCGGCGCCCAGCGCCACCAGGGTTTCGATCAGGACTGCGGTCTGGATCGTCATGTGGAGCGAACCCGCAATCCGCGCGCCCTTGAGCGGCTGCGCCTCGCCGTATTCCTTGCGCAGCGCCATCAGGCCGGGCATTTCCGTCTCGGCGATGTCCAGCTCCTTGCGGCCATATTCGGCGAGCGCAATGTCTTTGACGATGTAATCAGTTGCCATGTCTTCCATTCCCTGAATGCGATACTTGACGGGCAGATAGCATTCATGGCCCGAAGGAACAACGGTTGTAGCCGGAAACCGCCGGGCAGGGGCAGAGCCCCATTGCGCAGCGCTGCCCAAATGGTCAGAAAGCGCCCCGAAAGAGACCTCAATCCAACGGTGACCCGAATGAAACAGCCCCGCGCCTGGCAACGTATGCTATCGGGCCGCCGGCTCGACCTGCTGGATCCCACGCCGGTGGATATCGAGATCGAGGATATCGCCCATGGCCTGGCCTTCGTGGCGCGCTGGAACGGGCAGACGCGGGGCGATTACGCCTATTCGGTGGCCGAGCATTCGCTGCTGGTGGAAGAGCTGTTCGGCCGAATCGCGCCGGCCGCGCCGGTGAAATGGCGGCTGGCGGCGCTGCTGCACGATGCGCCGGAGTATGTCATCGGCGACATGATCTCGCCGGTGAAGGCGTCGGTGGGGCCGGGGTATGGCGAGCTGGACACGCGGCTGGTGGCGGCGATCCATATCCGCTTCGGCCTGCCGGCGGCGATCCCGGTGAAGGTCAAGCGCCAGATCAAGAAGGCCGACCGCATCAGCGCCTGGATGGAAGCGACGCAGATCGCCGGGTTTTCCCAGACCGAGGCCGACAAATTCTTCGGCAAACCCGACCGGACGCTGATCGACGGGCTGGAGATCTGCCTGCGGCCGCCGAAAGAGGTGCGCGCCGCCTATACCGCACGGCATGAGGCGCTGCTGGCCGAGATTGGGTAGGGGTAGTCGCCCCGCGGCCACTCCCCCAGCGCGGAATCAAGGCCGCAGGCCGCCGCGCAAGCGCCGGACCGTCCCCGCGGTCAGGCGCTCGCGCGGCTTTCTCTGTTGGTCGAGCCGCGACAGAAACGATGCCTCAGCCTGCCGTCTTCGCCTTCGCCGCCTCGCGTTCCGCCCGTGCGGCGCGGCGGGCCTGGCGCATGGCGCGGATGCGGCGGCGCTTGAACTCTGGCGACTCGACGAAATCGTCATTGCCGCCCAGTCCCTTGTCGCTCAGCACCTGCTGGCGCTCCTTTTCGCTCAGCACCGGCCAGTCCTGCCCCTTGCGCACGAACCCGGCCTCGCCCAGCGCCCGGCCCAGCACCGCGTGGTTCAGTTCGCCAAACGACAGCCGGTTGGATTTCTGTCGGTCCGCCTTCACCCATTCGGTGCGCAGCGCGCCGATCACCAAAGGGTCGGAGCCGCAGAAGGCCGCGACGTTCTGCGCCAGCAGGTTGTTGGCCGTGGATTGCCGCCGCAGGATCATCGCCACCGGCTGATCGGGCCGGCCCACCATGGCAAACAGGTGCAACGCCGAACCATCCGCCGCGATCACCCGTTTCGCCGCCTTGTAGCGGGCAAGCTGGGTCGCGATGTCGTGGTTCTGCGGGTGGAAGATCTCGTATCCCTCCGCCTGCAGCAGCTCTTCCAGCCGCTCCTCGCCCAACAGCCCGCCCTTGCCAAGGCCAAGCTGCGAGCGGGAGATATAGATCTTCTCCGGCCCTTCCGGCGTCACATCGCGGGCAAACTGCCGATGGACCGCATCGCGGAATTTCCGCGTGCCGGTGGTGATCTTGCCCAGGCCGAAACCCTGCCCGGGCACCACCAGCTCCTGCACCTGCGTCGGCTCCGCCGCCACCCTGATCGGCAGACCCGGCGCCATCAGCCCGATGAAATCGCGCTGAAATCCGCGCACCATATCACCCACGGCGGGGCGTTTCGGCATGAACAGGATGCCATCCACGGGTCCCTCCAGCTCTGCCAGCGCCCAGAGGCGGGATGTGCTTTCCACCAGGAAATGGCCGAAATGCGCCCAGAGCACCCCACCCCAGAGCCAGCGGCCGGAAAGCTTGGCCTCAACCGCCTGCGGCCGCGGCGGTTCGGTGGTCAGCGGCCGGTACTTGCGCCAGAGCGCGCCATTCGGGCAATAGCGCCCCGCGCCGTCCAGAACGCCCGCGGCCTGCACGAAACTGCTCTCGACCGGCGGCACCACGGTGGCGTCTTTCAGCGTGACGATCTCTTCCGACCAGCCGCCCTCGGGCAGGGGCTGACTGTCGGGCCCGTAGGGATCGACCTCTGCCATGGATGCCCCTCAGCGCGGGCTGCGCTTGGCCAGGATGCGTTGCAGCGTGCGCCGGTGCATGTTCAGCCTCCGCGCGGTTTCCGAAACATTGCGGTCGCACAGCTCGTAAACCCGCTGGATATGTTCCCACCGCACCCGGTCGGCGCTCATCGGGTTTTCCGGCGGCGGCGGCAGCTCGTCTGGCTTGGCCAGCAGCGCGTTGGTGATGTCGGTGGCATCGGCCGGTTTCGACAGGTAGTCGGTTGCGCCGATCTTGACCGCCGCGACGGCGGTGGCGATGGCGCCGTATCCGGTCAGGACCACGACCCGGCAATCCGGCCGCTTTTCGCGCAGGACCTCGACCACGTCGAGGCCGTTGCCGTCCTCCAGCCGCAGGTCGACCACCGCGTAGGCCGGCGGCCGGGCGGTGGCGATCGCCTTGCCCGCGGCCACCGATCCGGCGGTCTCGATCTCGAACCCGCGCTTCTCCATCGCCTTGGCCAGCCGCCGCAGAAACGGCTCGTCGTCATCGACCAGAAGGAGGGATTTATCCTCTCCGATCTCGCTCATAGCTGGTCCGGCCATGCGCACTCCTTTGCAGGTTCGGCACTTTCTCAGTGTCAATGACTAATAGCAGCGCAGGAACAAAGGTCAAACGGCCAAAATCGCCCCCGGCCGCCGGCCCGAACCCGGCGCTCAGCCCGGCTCACATCTTGTCGAGGAAACAGCCGATCCGGTCCGCCATATCCTCCGGCGTCAGGTCGCGGCGGAAAAACTCGACGAAACCGTCCTCCGGAAACACCAGATAGGAAAAGGTGGAATGGTCGATCAGGTAATAGTCCTCATCGCCCTCCTGGCGCTTGAAATAGGTCTTGTAGGCCTTGCTCGCCGCCTTGACCTGTTCCGGGCTGCCGGTCAGCCCGATCATCCGCTCGTGCAGGTTGGCGGCGAAATCGCCGACCACATCGGGCGTATCGCGGTTCGGGTCGATCGAGATGAACACCGGGGTCACCATCTGGCCGCGGCTTTCCAGGATGTCGATCGCTTCGACATTGCGCGAATTGTCCAGCGGGCAGACATCGGGGCAGTAGGTATAACCGAAATACAGCAGCGTCGGCCCGGTGATCACATCCTTGTCGGTCACCGTCTCGCCCTTGGAATTGACCAGCTCGAACGGCCCGCCGATCTGGCTGCTGCCGCCGGCCACCTGGGCGGTGCGGCATTGGGCAAAGCGGTCATCCCCGCCGCCCGGCTGACTGACGAACCAGATGACGCCCAGCGCGGCGGCGACGACAACGGCGGCGAGAATGGCAAAGATTCGGGTCATGGCGGGCCTTCGGTATAAGAATTGTTGATCCTCAAGGCCGGGAGACCTATCACCGTCCCCAGCCGATGCAACTGACTTAAGGGTTTCATGCCGGAATCCAATGTGGGCATTTGGCGCGGCCAGGAGCGCAGCAGCTGGATCCGGCTGCGCACCCTGATCCTGCTGCGCTGGGTTGCCATCGCGGGCCAGATCGGTGCGATCACCGCCGCCCAGCGGATGTACGACCTGCAGCTGGAGCTGCCGCTGTGCTATCTGGCCATCGGCGTTTCGGTGGTGGTCAACGTCAGCGCCATGTTCCTGTTTCCGGAGAGCAAGCGGCTCACGGAATTCGAGAACTTCCTGATGGTGCTCTACGATCTGCTGCAGCTGGCCTTCCTGCTCTATCTCACCGGCGGGCTGAACAACCCGTTCGCAATGCTGCTGCTGGCGCCGGTCACCGTTTCGGCCAATTTGCTGGGGCTGCGCGCAACGCTGATCATCGGCGGCACCGCCATCCTGCTGGTCACGCTCCTGGCGCAGTTTCACATCCCGCTGCGCACCGCCGAAGGGTTCATCCTGCGGGTGCCGGAAATCTTCGTATTCGGCACCTGGGCGGCGATCATCATCGCGGCGGTGTTCATCGGCGCCTACTCTTATCGCATCAATTCGGAAATGCAGTCGATGTCCGAGGCGCTCTCTGCCACCCACATGGCACTGTCGCGGGAGCAGAAGCTGACCGACCTGGGCGGCGTCGTCGCCGCCGCCGCGCATGAGCTGGGCACGCCGCTGGCCACCATCAAGCTGACCAGTTCGGAGCTGATCGAAGAGCTGGAGGATCATCCGGACCTGCGCGAGGACGCCGAACTGATCCGCGAGCAGGCGGATCGCTGCCGCGACATCCTGCGCAGCATGGGGCGGGCCGGCAAGGACGATCTGCAGATGCGCCAGGCGCCGCTCAGCACCGTGGTCCGCGAGGCCGCAGAGCCGCATATGCAGCGCGGCAAGACCATCCATTTCACCGAGGAGCCGGGCGAAGGCGCCGGCCCACAGCAACCGGCGATCCTGCGGCTGCCCGAAATTATCCACGGGCTGCGCAACCTCATCCAGAACGCGGTCGATTTCGCAGAGGCCAATGTCTGGGTCGAGATGAAATGGACCGAGGATCAGATCCGGCTGCGGATCATCGACGACGGCCATGGCTTTCCGCCGCAGGTGATCGGGCGGATCGGCGACCCCTTCGTACGGCGCCGGCGCGGCGAGCCCGAAAGCTTCGGCGGCAAGGACCGCCCGGGGTACGAAGGCATGGGACTGGGCCTGTTCATCGCAAAGACGCTGCTGGAACGATCCGGCGCGACGCTGAGTTTTTTCAACGGGCTCGATCCCTACAAGACCGTCCCGATCCGCCCCGAACAGAGCGGCGCCATCGTCGAGGTGGTTTGGCCGCGCAGCAAGCTGGATGCGCAACATGGCGAGTTCGCGCTGCCGCTGCGCGCCAACCGACCGATCGAGATTTAGGCTGAAATACAAAATGGTTGGGCGGGCCGCAGACCCGGGGTAGGCTGATGGTAAACACATTCTTAACCATTTGCCCCGACACCGGGGTGACTATCGAGACCCCGGGACAGCAGCCATGTTTGACATCACCCTCGGCGAATGGGTCGCACTGATTGCGATCTGCATGGCGACCGCGATGCTGGCGGTGCTGTGGCTCTCGCCGCAGGAACCGGCGATCGGATCCAATCGCCCGGCACGGCCCAGGGACGATCTGGACCGCGATCCGGTCTTTCTGTTCGACGGCAGTGACCTGATCGACGCCTCCTCCGCCGGCCTTGCGATTGCCGGCGATCCCGGCGACGGGGTGACCTGGCAATCGTTGCGCGAGGCGCTGCTGCCCAATTTCCCCAGCTTCCCGCCGGACCCCGAGCAGGTGCGCGAGGTGGGCCGTCTGTCGGTGCCCTCGCTGGACGGCGAACCGCCGGGCGAGGCGATGTTCGAATGGATCGACGGCATCACCCGGGTGCACCTGCGCTCCGGCGCGCCGCTGTCGGCGGTCGACCTGCCGCCGCTGGCGAAAGAGCTGGACATTCTGCGCACCGCCACCAACGCCGCCCCCTATCCGGTCTGGCGGATCGACGATCGCGGCCAGGTCACCTGGTGCAACAGCGCCTATGCCGCGCTGGTGCGCAAGGTGCGCGGCCGAGAGGCCGACTGCGCCCAGCTGCTATTCCCCGACCTCTCGGTCGAGGCGCAGCCGAGGCGCAAGCTACGCCAGGCCGTCACGGTCGAGAACGGCGGCCAGAAGCTCTGGTACGATGTCTCGATCGTCCAGCAGCGCAGCGGGTTTCTGTGCTACGCCGTGGACGTCAACGCGGTGGTCGATGCCGAGGAGGCTCAGCGCAAATTCGTGCAGACCCTGACCAAGACCTTTGCCCAGCTTTCCATCGGTCTGGCGATCTTCGACCGCAACCGGCAGCTGGCCCTGTTCAACCCGGCGCTGATCGACCTGACCTCGCTGCGCACCGATTTCCTCAGCGCCCGGCCCAGCCTGCTGAGCTTTTTCGACCAGCTGCGCGATAGCTGGACGATGCCGGAGCCCAAGGATTACAATACGTGGCGCCAACAACTCGCCGATCTGGTCGAGGCCGCCTCCACCGGCCAGTATCAGGAAACCTGGTCGCTGCCCTCCGGCTCGGTCTATTCGGTCAGCGGCAGGCCGCATCCCGATGGCGCCGTCGCCTTCCTGTTCGAAGACATCACCGCCGAGATCACGCTCGCCCGCCGCTTCCGTGCCGAACTGGAGCAGAACCAGGCGGTGCTCGACGCACTGAGCGCGGCCATCGCCGTATTCGCCCCGGACGGCAACCTGACCTTCTGCAATGCCGCCTATCGCACGCTTTGGGGCGTCGATCCCGACAGCAGCTTTGCCAAGTTCACCGTGGTCGACGCCACCCGGAACTGGCAGGGTCAGTGCCTTGCAACCCCGGTCTGGGGCGAGCTGCGCGATTTCGTTTCCGCCCGCGAAAACCGCGCCGAATGGAGCGCCCGGGTGCGGCTGCGCAGCGGGGAAGAGCTCGACTGTACCGTGCGCCCGCTCCAGAAAGGCGCAACCATGATCAAGTTCCGCCGCACCGGATGGCGGGCCGGTGACGGGCACCTGTCGCCAGGCGCGAAAACCGCCGAACCGCTGCCGCCCCAGTCCGGCTGAACCGGCTTGCAGCCCGGCTGCGCCGCCTCCATTGTGGCGCCATGATCCGACCGCCGCTCACCCTGACCCTGCGTTCTGCCGACGCCACCGCCCGCCTTGCCGAACGGCTGGGCGCGCTGCTGCATCCGGGCGATTGCCTGCTGCTCGACGGGCCGATCGGGGCCGGCAAGACCCATTTCGCCCGCGCACTGATCCAGTCGCTGATGGATGTGCCGGAGGACGTGCCCTCGCCCACATTCACCCTGGTACAGACCTATGACACCGGGGCGGGCGAGCTCTGGCATGCCGATCTCTACCGCCTGTCTTCGCCCGACGAGATCGAGGAACTGGGCCTGACCGAGGCGATGGAACAGGCCATCTGCCTGATCGAATGGCCAGACCGGCTGGGCCCGCTGACCCCGCCCGACGCCCTGAGCCTCAGCTTCGCCACCACGCAGGAGGACGACGAAACCCGGCGCCTGACACTCACCTGGACCGCCCCGCACTGGGCCGACCGTCTCGACCACCTGAAAGACACGACAGAATGACGAACCGCGCCAAACTGGCCGAAACCTTCCTCGCCACCACAGCCTGGGGCCATGCCACCCGCGCCCTGCTGGCCGGCGACGCCTCCAACCGCCGCTACGAGCGGTTGACCGACCCCGCCACCGGGCGCACCGCCGTGCTGATGGATGCCCCGCCGGAAAAGGGCGAGGACGTGCGCCCCTTCGTCACCATCGACCGCTTCCTGCGCGACCAGGGCCTCAGCGCGCCGGAGATTTACGCGGATGAAACCGACATCGGCTTCCTGCTGCTGGAGGATCTGGGCGATGCGCTCTTCGCCAGGGTCCTTGCCGCCGACCCCGGCCCCGAACGGCAGCTCTACGAGGCCGCGACCCATGTGCTGATCGCGCTGCACGCGGCCCCCCCGCCGGAGGACCTGCCCGCCTATGATCCGCCGCTGATGGCCGAGCTGGCCGGGCTGGCCTTCGGAAAATACCGCGCGGGCATCCTCGGAGACGACGGCGGCGAGGTTTTCGAACGCTTCCTGCCCCGGTTCGAGGATATCCTGCGCACCACCACGGGCGGAAAGCAGGTGGTGATCCTGCGCGACTACCACGCCGAAAACCTGCTCTGGCTGCCCGAGCGCGAGGGTCCCGCCCGGGTCGGCCTGCTGGATTTCCAGGACGCCATGCTAGGGCACCCTGCCTATGACCTCGTCTCGCTGCTGCAGGACATCCGCCGCGAGGTGCCGGCGGGGATCGAGATCGCGATGACCGATCTGTACATTTCGGCGACCGGAGTGGACGATCACGCCTTTCGCACCGCCTATGCCGTGCTCGGCGCCCAGCGCAATTTGCGCATCCTCGGCGTCTTCGCCCGGCTCGCCACCGACTACGGCAAACCGCATTACGTGGATCTGATCCCGGCGGTCTGGGCGCATCTGAAACGCGACCTCGACCACCCGGCGCTTGCCCCCGTCGCGGACCTGCTGCTGGAGGCGCTGCCCGCTCCCACGCCCGAGGCGCTCGAAAAACTGAGATCGGCATGACCCCCCAGGCCGCCATGCTCTTCGCCGCGGGGTTCGGCACCCGGATGGGGGACCTGACCCGCGACCGTCCCAAACCGCTGATCGAGGTGGCGGGGCGGCCGCTGATCGACCACGCGCTCGACCTTGTCCGCCCGCTGGAGCTGCCGCGGCTGGTGGCCAACCTGCATTACAAACCCGAGATGTTGCGCGCCCATCTGGAACCCAGGGGGGTGGCGCTGTCGCAGGAGGAGCCCGACATCCTCGACACCGGCGGCGGGTTGCGCGCCGCGCTGCCGCTGCTGGGTCCGGGGCCGGTCTTTACGATGAACACCGATGCCATCTGGTCGGGGCCCAACCCGCTGGAGATGCTGCGCGCCGCCTGGGACGCGGAGGCGATGGACGCGCTGTTGATCTGTATCCCCTCGGCCCAGGTCATCGGTCACAAGGGCAGCGGCGATTTCGACATCGACGACACCGGCCGCATCAGCCGCGGCACCGGCGCAGTCTACGGCGGCGTGCAGATCATGCGCACCGAGCTGCTAGCGGAGATCGAGGAGGAGGTCTTCTCGCTCAATCGCGTCTGGAACCGGATGCTGCAACGCGGCCGCCTCTTCGCACTGGAATATCCCGGCCGCTGGTGCGACGTGGGCCACCCGGAGGGGATAACCCTCGCCGAAACCCTGCTGGCGGAAAGCTCCGATGTTTGACCGCGGCCACACCCCCCGCATCTTCGCCCTGCCGCCCGGGGTCGATTTCCCCCGCGCGCTGATCGACGGGCTGACCGCCCGGATGGAGGGCCAGCCGCCGGAGGCGCTGGCGCGGGTGCAACTGGTGGTCAACACCCGCCGCATGGCCCGCCGCATCCGCGAGATCTACGATGCCGGTGCGCCCGGGCTGCTGCCGCAGCTTTCGCTGTTGACCGATCTGGGCGAAAGCGGCGCGATGGACCGGCTGCCGCCCGCGATCCCGCCGCTGCGCCGCCGGCTGGAACTGACCCAGCTGATCTCCGCGCTGCTCGACAAACAACCCGATCTGGCCGCCCGCGCCTCGCTCTACGACCTTGCCGACAGCCTTGCCGGGCTGATCGACGAGATGCAGGGCGAGGGGGTTTCGCCCGCCGATATCCGCAACCTCGACGTCAGCGACCTGTCCGGCCATTGGGCCCGGGCGCAGGCCTTTATCGGCATCGCCGACGACCTGATCGCCGGAGACGAGGATGAACTCGACATCCAGGCCCGGCAGCGCCGGGTGGTCGAGGCGCTGATCGACCGCTGGCGGACGGCGCCGCCCGATCACCCGGTGATCCTCGCCGGCTCCACCGGCTCGCGCGGAACGACGCTGATGCTGATGCAGGCGGTGGCGCGGCTGCCGCAGGGGGCGGTGGTGCTGCCCGGTTACGACTTCGACCAGCCGGATCCTGTCTGGAACGGGCTGGAAAAGGCGCTCACCTCCGAAGACCACCCGCAATACCGCTTTCGCAAGCTGATGGACGCGCTGGAGATCTCGCCCCGGGACGTGCAGCGCTGGACCGGGGAACAGGCCCCCGCGCCCGCCCGCAACCGGCTGGTGTCCCTCGCGCTACGCCCGGCGCCGGTCACCGACGCCTGGATGGCAGAGGGACCGGCGCTCACCGATCTCGACAGCGCCACCGCAGACCTCACCCTGATCGAGGCGCAAAGCCCCCGCGACGAGGCGCTGGCCATCGCCCTGCGGCTGCGCGAGGCGGCGGAGACCGGGCAATCGGCGGCGCTGATCACCCCCGACCGGATGCTGACGCGGCAGGTCACCGCCGCGCTGGAACGATGGAACATCATCCCCGACGACAGCGCCGGGCAACCGCTGCACCTGTCGCCGCCGGGCCGTTTTCTGCGCCATGTGGCCGAGCTCTTTGCCGGAAAACTCACCAGCGAGGCGCTGCTCACCCTGCTGAAACACCCGCTCTGCCACGATGGCGCCGGGCGCGGCGACCATCTGCTGCATGCCCGCGATCTGGAGTTGGACCTGCGCCGCAACGGCCCGGCCTTTCCCGATCCCGCCGGCTTTGCCCGCTTCGCCGCGCGGTTCGACGGCGAAACCCTCGGCCCCTGGCTCGACTGGATCACCGACTCTTTCTGCGACCGCACCCGCCCGGGCGAGCGGCCGCTGGCAGATTGGGTCACCGATCTGCGCGCATTGGCCGAGACCATCGCGGCTGGCAGTCAGGCGGAGGGCTCCGGCACGCTGTGGCAGAAGAACGCCGGGCAAAAGGCGCTCTCGGTGATCGAGGCGCTGGAACGCGAGGCCGGCCACGGCGGTGCCATGGGTGCCCGCGATTTCGCCGACCTCCTCGCGGCGCTGCTGCAGGGCGAAGAGGTGCGCGACCGCGACGCAGGGTTCCGCGGCATCATGATCTGGGGCACGCTGGAGGCGCGGGTGATGGGTGCCGATCTGCTGATCCTCGGCGGGCTGAACGAGGGCAGCTGGCCGGAACCGGCGCGTCCCGACCCCTGGCTGAACCGGCAGATGCGCGACCGCGCCGGCCTGCTGCTGCCGGAACGGCGCATCGGCCTTTCGGCGCATGACTTCCAACAGGCGATTGCCGCGCCGGAGGTCTGGCTGACCCGCGCCAAACGCTCCGACGACGCCGAAACCGTGCCCTCGCGCTGGCTGAACCGCCTGACCAACCTGCTGAAAGGTTTGCCGGATCAGGGCGGGCGGCAGGCGCTGGAGGATATGACCGCGCGCGGGCGCACCTATCTCGCCTGGGCCGAAGCGCTGGAGGAGGTCACCCCGGTGTCCGCCGCCCCGCGCCCCTCGCCGCGCCCGCCGGTGGCCGCCCGGCCCGACCGGCTGAACGTGACCGAGATCAAGCGGCTGATCCGCGACCCCTATGCCGTCTATGCCAAGCGCGTGCTGCGGCTCGCCCCGCTCGACCCGCTGGTGCAGGAACCCGACCCGCTGCTGCGCGGCACCGTGCTGCACGAGGTGTTCGAGAAATTCCTGCGCGACGATCTGGGCCAAGGCGCCCCGCTCAGCCGCGACACCCTGATGACCCGCGCCCGCGAGGTGCTGGAGGAACACGTCCCCTGGCCCACCGCACGCGCGCTCTGGCTGGCGCGGCTGGGGCGGATCGCCGAGGCGTTCCTCGCCGCCGAGGCCGGACGGCAGGCCCGCGCGATCAGCTCCGCCTTCGAACAGACCGGAACGATGACCCTCTCGCCCCCCGGCGTCACCATGGTCGGCCGCGCCGACCGCATCGACATGGACAACCGCGGCGCGCTGTCGATCTACGACTACAAGACCGGCGCGCCACCCAGCCGCGACCAGCAGGCGAAGTTCGACAAGCAGTTGCTGATCGAGGCAGCGATGGCCGAACAGGCCGGTTTCGGCAGCCTCGCCCCCGCGCCGGTCAACGAGGCCGTCTTCATCGGGGTCGGCAGCAGCTACAAGGAGGTTCCGGCGCCGCTGGGGGATGAGCCGCCGGCGCAGGTGCTGGAGGATCTGCGCGAGTTGCTCACCGCCTATGCGCAACCCGATCAGGGTTATACCTCGCGCCGGATGCTGTTCAAGGACACCGACGTAGGCGATTACGATCACCTGGCGCGCTTCGGCGAATGGGACCGTGCAACAGACCCTGAACCGGAGGATCTGGCATGAGCCCGCGCAACGAGGCCACCGAACGGCAGGTGCAGGCGGCGCGCCCCGATGCCTCTACGTGGCTCGCGGCCAACGCGGGGTCGGGCAAGACGCGGGTGCTGACCGACCGGGTGGCGCGGCTGCTGCTCGCGGATGTGGAGCCGCAGCATATCCTCTGCCTCACCTATACCAAGGCAGCGGCGAGCGAGATGCAGAACCGGCTGTTCAAACGGCTGGGCGAATGGGCGATGCTGGAGGACACCGCGCTGCGCGGCCAGTTGCAGGAGCTGGGGGCGGAGGGCGCGATCACGCCCGAACGGCTGGCCCATGCCCGCACCCTGTTTGCCCGCGCCATCGAAACGCCGGGCGGGCTGAAGATCCAGACGATCCACTCCTTCTGCGCCTCGCTGCTGCGCCGCTTCCCGCTGGAGGCCGGGGTCAGCCCGCAATTTTCCGAGATGGAGGATCGCGCCGCCGCCCTGCTGCGCGAGGAGATTGTCGAGGATTTCGCAGACGGACCGAACGCCCACCTGATCGCCGCCCTGGCGCAGCACCTGACCGACACGGATTTCTCTGCCCTCACCGCCGCGGTCACCGGCAAACGCGCCGCCTTTGCCGAGCCGCTCGACCGCGACGCGCTGCTGGCGCTGTTCGATCTGCCGCCAGGATTCGATGCGGCAGCGCTGCAGGCAGAGGTGTTTCTGGGCGGCGAGGCGGAGCTTTTGGCGCAGTTGTGCGGGGTTCTGGCCACCGGCAAAAGCACCGATCAGAAAGCCGCCGACAAACTCGCTGCGATCGGCGAGCCCACGTTGGCCGATCTACCGGTTCTGGAGAGCGTCTTCCTGACCGGCGCAAGCGCGAAAGAGCCGTTTTCGGCCAAGTTAGGGTCTTTTCCTACCAAGGATCTGCGCAACGATCACCCCGACCTGATGGACAAGATCGAGCCGCTGATGCGGCGCGTCGAGGCCGCCCGCGCCCGCCGTCTGGGGCTGGAGGCAGCGCGGAAATCGCAGGCGCTGCATGATTTCGCGAAAGAATTCCTGCCGGAATACGAACGTCGCAAGCAGTTGCGCGGCTGGCTCGACTTCGACGATCTGATCCTGAAGACCCAGCAATTGCTGAACGACCCCGGCGTCGCGGCCTGGGTGCTGTACCGGCTGGATGGTGGGATCGACCATATCCTGGTGGACGAGGCGCAGGACACCAGCCCGGAGCAATGGGACGTGATCGAGAAACTGGCGCAGGAGTTCACCTCCGGCGTCGGCGCGCGGCCCGATGTGGAGCGGACGATCTTCGTCGTCGGCGACAAGAAACAGTCGATCTACTCCTTCCAGGGTGCCGATCCGGATGCCTTCGACCGGATGCAGGCGGAGTTCTCCAAACGGCTGACCGATACCGGTGTGGGCCTGCAGGATCTGACGCTGGAGTTCTCCTTCCGCTCGGCGCAGGCGATCCTGCAACTGGTCGATCTGGTGTTCGAGGGCAAGGCAGAGGCGGGGTTCCACAAAGAGTCCCTGCACCGCGCGTTCAAATCCGATCTGCCGGGGCGCGTCGACCTCTGGCCGGTGGTGGATAAGGTCGAGGACAACGACGAGGGCGACTGGACCGATCCCGTCGACCGACCCAGCGCACGGCATCACAATGTGGTGCTGGCGGAGCGAATTGCCACTGGAATCAAAGAGATGATCGCCCGCGGCGAGACCGTCCCGGTGGACGGGCCGGAGCCGGGAACCTTCCGCCGCCGACCGGTGCAAGCGGGCGATTTCCTGATCCTGGTGCAGCGGCGTTCCGACCTCTTCGCCGAGATCATCCGCGCCTGCAAGGCGGCCCGCCTGCCCATCGCCGGGGCCGACCGGCTCAAGGTCGGGGCGGAGCTGGCGGTGAAGGATCTGGCGGCGCTGTTGCGGTTCCTGGCCACGCCGGAGGACGACCTGTCGCTGGCCACGGTACTGAAATCGCCGTTGCTGGGGTGGAGAGAACAGCAATTGTTCAACCTCGCCCACCGGCGCAGCAAACGCTTCCTCTGGCAAGCGCTGCGCGACCGGGCGGAGGAATTCCCCGAAACGCTCGCCCTTCTCAACGATCTGCGCGACCAGACCGATTTCCTGCGTCCATATGACCTGATCGAACGGATACTCACCCGCCACGACGGCCGCCGCCGCCTGCTGGCGCGGCTGGGGGCGGAGGCGGAGGATGGGATCAACGCGCTGCTCTCCCAGGCGCTGGCCTATGAGCGCAGCGCGATCCCCAGCCTCACCGGCTTCCTCGTCTGGATGGAAACCGACGATCTGGAGATCAAGCGGCAGATGGGCAGCGCCGGCAGCATGATCCGGGTGATGACGGTGCATGGCGCCAAGGGGCTGGAGGCGCCAATCGTGATCCTGCCGGACACCGGCAAACGGCGCCCGCCCGCGATGCCGCAGGTGATGATGGCGGGCGAGGCGCCGCTGTGGCGCACCGCGGCGGCGGACATGCCGCCGGCGCTGACCCGGGCGAAAGACGCCGCGCTGGCCAGGCAAATGTACGAAAGGCTGCGGCTTTTGTACGTCGCATTAACCCGGGCGGAAAAATGGCTGATCGTCGCCGCGGCGGGCGAATTGGATAAGGGCGGCGACAGCTGGTACCAGATGGTGCAGGCGGCGATGGCCCGCGCCGGCGCCGTCCCGCAGGTTTTCGAGGGTGGATCGGGCCTGCGCTGCGAAGTGGGCGACTGGACCGGGCCGGAGGAGATCGCGGCAGAGCATGCGGTGCACCATTCCGTGCCGCTGCCCGGGTTCCTGAAACATCCCGTGCCGGAACGGGCAGAGGCGCTGCCGACGCTTGGCCCCTCGGACCTGGGCGGGGCCAAGGCGCTGCCCGGCGAGGCGGGGCTGGACGAGGAGGCGGCGAAGGAACGCGGCACCCGCATCCACCTGTTGCTGGAGCATTTGCCGGGGCTGGACGTGGCCGATTGGCAGCGGGCGGCGGAGAACCTGCTGACGGAGGTGACGGAGGACGAGCGCGCGGGGCTGCTGGCGGAGGCGCGCGGGGTGCTGACTGCGCCGGATCTGGTGGAGATCTTTGCCGCCGATGCGCTGGCGGAGGTACCGGTGACCGCACCGCTGGGCGTACGGCGCATGCATGGGGTGATCGACCGGCTGATCGTCACGCCGGAGCGCATTCTGGCGGTGGATTTCAAGACCAACGCCACCGTGCCCACCCGGGTCGAGGACTGCCCCGAGGGGCTCATGCGGCAAATGGGCGCCTATGCTGCCGCGCTGGCGCAAATCTATCCCGACCGGCCCATCGAAACCGCCTTGTTATGGACGCGAACGGCGCAGCTCATGACCCTGCCGCACGATCTCGTGACGGCGGCGCTGGGGCGGGCAGGCTGCCTTGACGATGTCAGCGGTGCTGCCTAACTTCGCATCCAAGCACATCGCATCAGGAGTAGAGACCATGGCCACCGTTCCCGTGACCGACGCCACTTTCGATCAGGAAGTGAAACAATCCGACATCCCCGTCGTGGTGGATTTCTGGGCCGAGTGGTGCGGCCCCTGCAAACAGATCGGCCCGGCACTGGAAGAGCTGTCGGCGGAATACGAAGGCAAGGTGAAGATCGCCAAGGTCGACGTCGACACCAACCCGAACACCGCCGCCGCCATGGGCGTCCGCGGCATTCCGGCACTGTTCATCTTCAAGGACGGCCAGGTGATCTCGAACCGCGCCGGCGCCGCGCCGAAAGCCGCGCTGCAAAGCTGGATCGACGACTCGATCTGATCCCGGTTTTCCGGTTTGAATTCAAAGGGGTGCCTGCGGGCGCCCCTTTTTCTTTCTTACCGCTCAGACCGGCCAGCCGGCACGGAGGAGCGCGGCGCGGATCCTGTCCTTTGCGTCCGGGCGACCCGCGTTGATCGACATCTGTTGCCAGAACCAGTGCAGGTAGCCGGCGTAATCGGGCTGCATCTGTGGCGCCATGCGCAACGCATTCTCCACCCCCAGCCGGGCAGCATCGGCGGCGATATGGTGGAAATCCGACCGCGCGAAAAGCACGGCGGGCTTGCCGAAGAAAAACCCGTTAAAGGCGGCGCTGGAGTTTTCGGTGGCCACATAGTCGCAGCCCGTCAGCCAGCGTTCCATCCCGCCCAGAGTGACAGTCAGGCGGGGGGTGCTCTGCTCCAACTGGTCGAGCGCGGCGAGTTCTTCGTCCGAATAGACCTCCTTCGGGTGCAAACCCGCTATGACCTCGCGCGGATCATGGGCCAGCACCGCGCGCAGCATGTCGAGCGGCGCGCAGCTTTGAAACGAGCGGTGTTGCAGCAGGCGGCCTTGCAGCGGGACGTAAACGAAACCTTCGCGCGTGGCGTGCGACGGGGCCTCACCGAACAGGCGGTTTTGCCAGAAGCGATAGAAGCGGTCGGCCTCGGTCCGCTCCACAGCCCCGGCGGGAAAATCGGCCTGCGCCACCCGCCATTCCCACCGGCGGGCGGAGGGCTCGATGGCCCAGAACGGGTAATGATAAACACGGCGCAGGGTGAGGGCGCGGTCGTGGCCGGGCTCGGCCATGTGAAACAGCGCGTAACCGGGGCGGGCGGCAGAGGCGGCGCGCTCTTCGGCACTGTCGGGGCGATAGGCCAGCTCGAACCCGGCGGCGCGCAGGACCTCGGCGACCAGCCCCAGGAAGTTATGCTGCCCGGCCTCCGCGCTCTGACGCAGGCCGTCTTCGAGGTAAAAGGTGGCGCGGCGCGGCTCGTTCATGCCGGCACGGTAGGGGCGGTTGGAACCGCGGGCAAGCCGCGACCGGCCGCGACCCTTGTGCGGGCGCGACGCCCCGTCCATATAGGCAGGCAACGATCAGGAGGCGCAGATGAGCGAGAATTCCTTTCCCGGCTGGCATGGCACCACTATTATCGGCGTCCGCAAGGGCGGCCAGGTGGTGATCGCGGGCGACGGCCAGGTGTCGCTGGGCGATACGGTGATCAAGGGCACCGCGCGCAAGGTGCGGCGCCTTTCCCCCGGCGGCTATGACGTGGTGGCGGGGTTTGCCGGCTCGACGGCGGACGCCTTCACCCTGCTGGAGCGGCTGGAGGCCAAGCTGGAGGCGACCCCCGGGCAATTGCAGCGCGGCGCGGTGGAGCTGGCCAAGGACTGGCGCACCGACAAGTACCTGCAAAAGCTGGAGGCGATGCTGATCGTCAGCGATGGCAAGGAAATCTACGTAATTACCGGCGCCGGCGACGTGCTGGAGCCCGAACATGACGTGGCCGCCATCGGCTCCGGCGGCAACTATGCACTCGCCGCCGCGCGCGGGCTGATGGAAACCGGGCTGACCGCCGAGGAAGTTGCGCGCAAGGCGATGGCAATCGCGGCGGACATCTGCGTTTACACCAATGGCAATGTGACGGTGGAGAGCATCGGAGGGTAAGAAACTTCAGAAGTTTCTTACCGAAATTCTTTTGAAGAATTTCGCACCTGCGACAGTAACACCCGGAAGGACAGACATGACCGACCTGACCCCCCGCGAAATCGTGTCCGAGCTGGACCGGTTCATCATCGGCCAGAAGGATGCCAAGCGCGCCGTCGCGGTGGCGCTGCGCAACCGCTGGCGGCGCAAGCAGCTCTCCGACGATCTGCGTGACGAGGTGTATCCCAAGAACATCCTGATGATCGGGCCCACCGGCGTCGGCAAGACCGAGATCTCGCGCCGCCTGGCGAAACTTGCCCGCGCGCCCTTCATCAAGGTGGAGGCGACCAAGTTTACCGAGGTCGGCTATGTCGGCCGCGATGTGGAGCAGATCGTCCGCGATCTGGTGGACGGCGCCATCGTGCAGACCCGCGAGTGGATGCGCGACGAGGTCAAGGCGCGGGCACAACAGGCGGCGGAGGACCGGGTGATCGACGCCATCGCCGGCGAAGGCGCGCGCGAAGGCACCCGCGAGATGTTCCGCAAGAAGCTGAAGGCCGGTGAGCTGGACGATACCGAGATCGAGCTGGAGCTTGCAGATACTTCCAGCCCGATGCCGATGATCGACATTCCGGGCCAGCCGGGCAGCCAGATGGGGATGATGAACCTGGGCGATATCTTCGGCAAGGCGTTCGGCGGCCGCACCACGCGGAAAAAGATGACGGTGGCCGACAGCTATGGCGTGCTGATCGGGGAGGAGGCCGACAAGCTGCTGGATGACGAGGCGGTGACGCGCGCGGCGCTGAGTTCGGTGGAGGAAAACGGCATCGTCTTCCTCGACGAGATCGACAAGGTCTGTGCCCGGGCGGAGGCGCGCGGCGGCGATGTCTCCCGCGAGGGGGTGCAGCGCGACCTGCTGCCGCTGATCGAGGGCACGACCGTCAGCACCAAGCACGGGCCGGTCAAGACCGACCATATCCTGTTCATCGCGAGCGGGGCCTTCCATATCGCGAAGCCCTCGGACCTTTTGCCCGAATTGCAGGGCCGGCTGCCGATCCGGGTGGAGCTGCGGGCGCTGAGCGAGGATGACTTCGTGCGCATCCTGACCGAGACCGACAACGCGCTGACCCGGCAATATACCGCGCTGATGGGCACCGAAGAGGTGACCGTCAGCTTTACCGAGGACGGCATCGCGGCCCTGGCCAAGATCGCGGCGGAGGTGAACCAGACGGTGGAGAACATCGGCGCGCGGCGGCTGTACACAGTGATGGAGCGGGTGTTCGAGGAGCTGTCGTTCACCGCGCCCGACCGCTCCGGCGAGACGATCACCGTGGATGCGGATTTCGTCGACCAGAACCTCGGCGAACTGGCGAAATCCGCCGATCTCAGCCGCTACGTGCTCTAGACCCCGGCGCTGCGCCCGTTATCCTGCACCCGTGAGAACGGTAACGCGTGCGAGGGATCCCGGTGCGGCGCAGACAGATGCTGATGCTGATGGCGGCGACCAGCCTGTCGGCCTGTGCCGACCGGTTCCATGCGCCGCTCGTGCCGCGGGCCGCCGATCTGGGCATTGTGCGGCCGGTCTTCGTGGCCACCAACCGGGTGCCGGATCCGGCGGGGTGGTTCACGACCGACCGCTCCGAACACATGAGCTACATGAAGTTGGGGGTGTCCGTCCCGCCCACCCACAAGAAGGGGCGGATCAGAAACGGCTTTGCCAACCCGGACCCGGAGACCGACTTCACCATCGCCACCCGCGACGACCTGGCCGGCCGCCAGGCGTTCCGCACGGCGCTGGCGCAGGAACTGCGCGCCCAGCCCCCCGACCAGCGCGAAGTGGTGGTCTATATCCACGGCTACAACAACAGCTTCTTCGACGGGGTGTTCCGCACCGCGCAGACGATCCACGACTTCGACGTGCCGGCAGTGGCGGTACATTTTTCCTGGCCCAGCGCGACCCATCCGCTGGGCTATACCTATGACCGCGACAGCGTGTTGTTTTCCCGCGACCCGCTGGAACAGCTGCTGCACGACCTGCGCGCGGCCAGCCCGCGGCGCATCGTTCTGGTGGCCCATTCGCTGGGGACCATGCTGCTGATGGAAACCCTGCGCCAGATCGAGATCGCCGAGCCGGGCTGGACCAGGCGGGCGCTGGGGGGCGTGGTGCTGATTTCGCCCGATCTGGATATCGAGGTATTCCGGACCCAGGCAGAGCGGTTCCGAAACCTGCCTCAGCCCTTCGCGATCTTCGTCTCCAAACGGGACAAGGCGCTGGCGCTGTCGGCCCGGATCAACGGTGTCGGCGCCCGCCTGGGCAATCTGACCGATGCCGAGGCGCTGGGGGATTTCCCGGTGACCATTGTGGATGTCAGCCAGTTCAGCAGCAGCAACAGCCATTTCACCCTGGGCACCTCGCCGGCGCTGATCTCGCTGCTGTCGAACAGCGCCCGGCTGGATATTGCCTTCCAGTCGGACCGGTCGGGGCGCTCCGGGCTGTTGCCCGGCACCGTGCTGACTGTGCGCAATGCGACCCAGATGATCCTGTCGCCCGATCTGCTGCTGGCAAAGATGTGAGGGTGTCCCTCAGCCACGACCGCAGCGGTCTGCGGCCTTGATTCCGCGCTCAGGTTTACCGATTTCGGCGCAGGTAGACGTAATAGGCCCCTTCGCCGCCGTGGCTGACATGGGCCTGGCTGATCTGCATCACCGCCTGCGCCAGCGGCGGCATCGACAGCCATTGCGGAACCTGATGTTTCAGCACCCCGCGCGGCGTGGGGATCGGGCCGCTGTCATCGCCGCGCTTGCCCTTGCCGGTGATCACCAGAACCAGCCGCCGCCCGGCCGCCTGCGACGACAGGATGAACTGGGTCAAGGCGCCATGCGCCCGGTCGACCCGCATCCCGTGCAGATCCAGCCGCGCCTCCGGCTTGAGCTTGCCGCGTTTCATCCGGGTGAACGCCTTGCGGTCCATCTGCACCGGCGCAGCGGAGAGCCTTTCGCCGACCGAGGGCTTCAGATCGTTGCGGCCCGGGGCCGGTTTGGCGGATTGACCCAGGCGGAACGGCTCAAACGGCTCCGTCTCGGGCCGGGCCGGCGCCTTGTCCTTGGCCCTGGGGGCGGAGGCGGACGGCGGAACGGCGGTTTCGGTCCGCCGGGGATGCAGGCGCTCGGCCTGATCCGCGACCTTGCGCCACAGCTCCAGCTCGTCCTTGCTGAGTTTGCGCCGCGCCATCACATCCCGTCCGGCAGCAGCGCATAGGCCCGCTGGATCGGCAACAGCACCACCATCCGGCCCGGATCGCGCAGCCGCCCGGCGGCCTGACCGGCCGCCTTGCCGGTGCCGAAAAAGATATCGGCCCGCTGCGCGCCCTTGATCGCCGATCCGGTATCCTGCGCCACCATAAGCCGCCGCATCTTGCCCGCCCCATCCTTTTCCAGCCAGACCGGGGCGCCCAATGGCACGAAACCGGGATCGACCGCAATGCTGCGCAGCGGGGTCACCGGCTGGTTCATCGCTCCCAGCGGGCCCAGGTGGTCGCCCACATGGCTGACCTCGCGGAAGAACACGTATGACGGGTTATGATAGAGCAGCTCCTGCCCCGCCTCGGGGTTGCGGCGGACCCAGTTCTTGATCACCTGGGCGCTGACCTGATGCGCGCCGTAGATGCCGCGCCGCACAAGTTCCACCCCAACGGACCGATACGGGTGGCCGTTGGAACCGCCGTAGCCCACCCGCAGCGATCCGCCGTCGGGCAGGCGAATGCGCCCCGATCCCTGGATCTGGAGGAAAAACAGCTCCACCGGGTCATCGACCCAGGCGATCTCCAGCCCGCGGTTTTCCATCACGTCGCCGGTCAGGATCTCGCGCCGCGACAGCCATTGGGTCTTGCCGCGCGCCTCCGGCGGCATCCGGTAGAGCGGATAGCGGAACCGCGCGGTGGGGTAACGCGATCCGTCAAGCTCGGGCTCGTAATAGCCGGTGAACAACGGGGTGCCGCCGTCGCGGATCAGGACCGGGCGAAAGAACAGCTCGAAAAACGCCCGCGCGCTGTCGGGAGTTTGCTGTTGCGCCACCGCGCAAAGGCTGCGCCAGTCGGGGTCGTCCAGATCGGGACAGGTTTTCAGGAACACCGCCAGCGCGTCGGCGTGGGTGTCCTCTGCCCAGCCGTCGAGATGGTCGAAATCGAGGATTTCATGCACGTTCTCTGCCCTCGTTGCGCTGAGGGAGGCCATCAGAACGGCCCCCGCCAGAACGACCGAGCGGAGCGCGCCAATCATCCGCCGGTCATCCGTCCGTGGCGACAAGCAGCCAGTTGGGGTCGGCGCTGCCCATGATGCGGGCAAAAGTCCAGCTGTCTTTCTGCCGCTTGACCGATGTCGGGCTGCCTTCGACGATATCGCCGCCGCGGTCGCGCACGACCGAGGTCAGCTCGCCGATGAACCGCATGGTGATCTCGGCGCGGTTGCTGTCCTTGTCGAAGCGCACGTCTGCGATGGCGGTTTCGCGCACGCCGATAAACTCCGCCTCGATCTTGAGGCCCTGATCCTCGCGCGCGGCGACGCCGTCGACAAAGCTTTCGTAGACATCCTCGGCCAGGAACGGCTGGATTTCATCCAGGTTGCCCAGCTCGTACCCCATCAGGATCATCTCGTAGGCGCCGCGCGCGCCCTGGACGAAGCCCGACACCGAGAAATCGGGCTCGACCCGTTTCATCTCGGCCAGGGCCTGCGCCTGCGGGCTGTCCTCAGCGACGTGATCGGTGATGTCACGGTCCGGCCCGCCCTCGATCACTTCGAAATCGGGGCGGTCCTTTTTTGCGGACGGCTGCGGAACGGGCGGTTTTTCGAACCCCTCGCGGGTTCCCAGCACGTTCTTCAGCCGCAGGATCAGGAAAACTGCGATGCCGGCCAGCACCAGAAGCTGGATCAAAGGTGAATTCATTTGGTCCTCGTGTCAGGCGTTGGGCTTTGTAAGGCAAGCCGTTGGACCCTATGTAGGTGAGGGGCAGGCCATAGTCCACTGTTCCACACATGCGAAAGGAGCCGCTGAATGTACCTGTTTCTGGCCTTTCTGGCCGTGCCGCTGATCGAAATCGCCCTTTTCGTCCAGGTGGGCGGGCTGATCGGGCTGTGGCCGACGCTGGCGATCGTGGTGCTGACCGCGGTGCTGGGCACCTGGCTGGTCCGGACCCAGGGGCGTATCGCGATGGGACAGTTGCAGCGGGCGTTTTCGCAACTTGACGATCCCACCGAACCGCTGGCGCACGGGGCGATGATCCTGGTGTCCGGCGCGCTGTTGCTGACGCCGGGGTTCTTTACCGATGCGCTGGGGTTCGCGCTGTTGATGCCGCCGGTGCGGACGGCGGTGTTCCGCTATCTGCGCAGCCGCGTCACGGTGGCGCGGTTCGAAATGGGCGGCGCTGCGGGCCGGCGCCCGCAGGGGCCCTATGCCGGGGGGCCCGGCGATGTGATCGACGGCGATTTCACCGAAGTGGACGCGCAAAAACCGCGCCGTCCCGGACAACGACCCTCTGGCTGGGTCGAAGGGCCGGACCGGCAGTGAAGCGACCGGCATTGAGGTGACCGGGGCAAGGTGCTAAGCAACCGCAAAAGCGATCTTAGGAGATATGCCATGGCCGAAGAGACCGGCGCACAAGAAGGCGGGCAGGCGCAGCAGGCCCCGCAGATCCAGATGAAGGTTCTGGGCCAGTATGTCCGCGACCTGTCGTTTGAAAACGTGATGGCCCAAAAGGGCACCTCGGGCGAGGTGCAGCCGGACATCAGCGTTCAGGTGAACCTGGACGCCAAGAAGCGGCAGCAGGAAAACCAGTACGAAGTGGCGATCAAGCTGAACGTCGAGTCCAAGGCCAAGGGCATGGACGACGTGATGTTCCTGATGGAAATCGAATATGTCGGCATCTTCCTCGTGGCCGGCGTGCCCGACGACCAGCTGCACCCGTTCCTGCTGATCGAATGCCCGCGGATGCTGTTCCCGTTCCTGCGCCGGATCGTCAGCGACGTGACCCGCGACGGCGGCTTCCCGCCGCTGAACCTGGACAACATCGATTTCGTCCAGCTGTACCGCAGCGAGCTGGCCCGCCGTCAGGCCGCCCAGGGCGAAGCCAAGGCCGACGCCTGAAGACAGTTCAGCGGGGGCTCTGCCCCCGCACCCCCGGGATATTTCCGGCCAGAAAAAGACAGGGCCGCGGTGACCACGCCGCGGCCCTTTTCAATGTCGGGCGGCTCAGCCCTGCCGCCAGAGGGCGTTTTCCCCCAGTTTTTCGACAAAGGCCTCATGCGCGGCCTGCTCCTCGCCGGTGATCCGGCCGGGCAGGGGGGTGGGGCGCGGTTTCGGGCGCCAGTTCAGGTCCGCCGCCGCCACGCCGCGCTGGCCCTGATCGGCCTGCAGGCCGAAATCGGGCTGCCGGCCGCCGATCAGCTCCAGATAGACCTCGGCGAGGATTTCAGAGTCGAGCAGCGCGCCGTGCAGGGTCCGGGCCGAGTTGTCGATGCTGAACCGGCGGCACAGCGCATCGAGCGACACCTGCGCGCCGGGGAATTTCTTGCGCGCGATGGCCAGCGTATCGATCGCCTGTTCCCAGGGCAGTTCGGGCAGGCCCATCCAGCGCAGTTCGGCATTGAGGAATTTCATGTCGAAGCTGGCGTTGTGAATGACCAGCTTGGCATCCCCGACGAAGTCCAGAAACGCCCGTCCGATATGTTTGAACACCGGCTTGTCGCTGAGGAACTCCTCGCTCAGCCCGTGCACCTGGAACGCCTCCTGCGGCATGTCGCGCTCGGGGTTGATGTACTGGTGATAGGTCTCGCCGGTGGCCATGTGGTTATAGAGCTCTACCGCGCCGATCTCGACGATCCGGTCGCCGGTATTGGGGTCCAGCCCGGTAGTTTCGGTGTCGAGTACGATCTCACGCATGCTGTGCCCCCGCTTTCAGTCTTTCCCGGATCTCCGCCACGATCTGCTGCACCTGCGCGCGGGCATGCTCCAGCGTGTCGGTGATCACGACATAATCCGCCCGGGCGCGTTTTTCCGCGTCGGGCATCTGTTTGTCGCGGATCTGCCGGAACTGCTCCGGCGTCATGGTGCCGCGTTCCATCACCCGCGCCTCCTGCACATCGGCCGGGACCGAGACAGTGACGGTGGCATCCATCCGCGCCTCGCCGCCGCCCTCGAACAGCAACGGGATGTCGAACACGATGATATCGGCGCCGGAGGCGGCGCGAAACGCCTCGCGGTCTTCGGCCACCAGCGGGTGGACGATGCGTTCGATCCGTTGCAGCGCCGTCGGATCGGCGCCGATGATCTGTTTCAGCACAGCGCGGCTGACCGCACCGTCGACGATCGCCTCGGGGAATTCCACAGCCATCGGCGTCACCGCGGCGCCGCCGGGGGCATACAGGCGATGGACGGCGGCGTCGGCATCCCAGACGGCGCAGCCCGCTTCGGCGAACAGCTTTGCCGTGGTACTCTTGCCCATGCCGATGGAGCCGGTGAGGCCGAGGGCAAAACTCATGCCAGCACCGCGGCGCGGGTCGCCTCGTCAACCTCCGGCCGCACGCCGAACCAGCGCTCGAACCCGGGAATGGCCTGATAGATCAGCATGCCGAGGCCATCGACCGCCGTGGCGCCAGCCTCCTCCGCGACCTGAAGAAGACGTGTTTTCAATGGGTTATAAACCAGGTCGGTGACCACGCTCCTGGAATTGAGTCCGTCCAGCGGCACCCGCAGCTCCGGCTTGCCCAGCATGCCGAGCGAGGTGGTGTTCACCACCAGGACCGCGTCCTCGATGATATTACCGGCCTGCACCCAGTCGACCACGCGGACGCGCTGGCCGAAATCCTGCTTCAGCTTGTCGGCGCGCACCCGGGTGCGGTTGCTGAGCAGGATCTCCGGCACGCCGGCATCGAGCAGGGCGCAGATCACCGCCCGCGCCGCGCCGCCCGCCCCCAGAACCGCCGCCGGTCCGGAGCCGGGATCCCAGTCCGGCGCGCCGCGCCGCAGGTTCTCCATGAAGCCATAGCCATCGGTATTGTCGGCGTGGATCTTGCCGTCGGGGCGGAAGATCAGCGTGTTGGCCGCGCCGATCAGGGTGGCGCGGTCGGTGACCTGATCCGCCAGGCTCAGCACCTTTTCCTTGTGCGGAATGGTGACGTTGGCGCCGACGAAGCCCATTTTCGGCATCGCCCGCAGCACCTGTTCAAGATCCTCGGCGCGCACATCCATCGGGATGTAGTGGCCGTCGATCCCGTAGGTCTTCAGCCAGTGGCCGTGCAGCCGCGGCGATTTGGAATGTACAATCGGGGAGCCGATCACCCCGGCCAGCGGAATCCGCGTTTCTGTCATGAGTCTATCGCCCCCCGAAGCATCAGGAAATTGAGCAATTCCAACAGTGGCATACCCAAGACGGTAAAGTAATCCCCGTCAATGCCCGCGAAAAGCCGCACGCCCTCTTCCTCCAGCTTGTAGGCGCCGACCGCGTGGCGGATACTGTCCCAGTTGCGGGTCACATAATCCTGCAGATAGGCGTCGCTGGCCTGGCGCATGGTCAGGCGAACCTGCCCCACATGGCGCCATTCCGGTTTGCCGTCGCGGCAGATCACCGCCGCCGAGAGCAGCCGGTGCCGCTTTCCCTGCATCGCGCGCAGCTGATCCAGCGCCGCCCCGGGCGTTTCCGGCTTGGAGATCAGGGCGCCGCCGAACTCCAGCACCTGATCGCAGCCGATAACCAGCGCGCCGGGCCTCTTTTCACTGATCTTGCGCGCCTTCAGCTCGGCCAGGGCATCGGCAATGTCGCGCGGCGGCGCGCCCTCGGCCAGCAGGGCGGCTTTGACCGCCTCCTCATCGACGCGGGGGCGCATCACCTCGACCGCCAGCCCGGCATTGCGGAGCAGCGTGGCGCGGATTTCAGAGCCGGAAGCAAGGACGATTGGGACAGTCATGTGGAAAACCCCGGTATGGCAGCGCGGATGAAGTTGTAGGGTTTCTAGGGAATCCGGCCGAACACGCAAGTCACCAACAGACCCGCCGGTTCTGACCGAAACCACGCAACAGATCTCCCGGCGGGATAAGGATAACTCCGGATCACGGGACAAGATCGGTTTCCCGCTGTTTCTCCCCGAGTTATCCCCAGACGTTAATGGTCTGGTAATTTCTTATCCTGTTGTTTTTAATAACGAAAAAGAAATCTTGCGGTAAGGTGGAGGTTTCCGGGCAAATCTGTCCCCATGGTGGATAACTGGCGGGACAAGGCAATAATCCACCGTTTTGAGACGCCCTACATAATCATCATCCTTTCTTCTTTTCTTTCTTATTATTAGGAAGCCTGAAACCGAGCGGGGAAAGATATGTCCGACCTTCTGATCACGCTGTACCCCTGGGCCAAGTCGATCCATATCATGGCCGTGCTGTCCTGGATGGCCGGGCTGTTCTACCTGCCCCGCCTGTTCGTCTATCACGTGGAAAAGGTCGAAGCGGTGCCGGATGCGCCTGAGATCTTCTTCGTGATGGAGGAAAAGCTGTTTCGCTTCATCATGCATCCGGCAATGTACGCGACCTGGGCGATGGGGCTGCTGCTGGTGGCGACGCCGGGGGTGGTCGACTGGTCGTGGATCTGGCCCTGGACCAAGGGCGCCTCGGTGATCGCCATGACCTGGTTCCATTTCTGGCTGAACGCGCGGCGCAAGGATTTCCTGGCCGGGCGCAACCGGCTGACCGGCCGCCAGTTCCGCATGATGAACGAGGTGCCGACCCTGCTGATGGTGGTGATCGTCCTCTCCGTGGTGGTGAAATTCTGATCGGGTTTGACTCGACGGGGCTGCTTCACTATGTAACCCGGCAACGCGCCCGTCCGGGCGATGTGTTTTCCCATTTCTATGAAACCTGCCCCGCTTCTGTCCGGGGACCAAGGGCCGTATCATCATGACAACCGAATCCCTGAACCTGTCCGATCTCAAGGCGAAGAGCCCCAAAGACCTCCTGGCGATGGCCGAGGAACTGGAGATCGAGAACGCCTCGACAATGCGCAAGGGCGAGATGATGTTCCAGATCCTGCGCGAACGCGCGGATGAGGGCTGGGAAATCGCTGGCGACGGCGTGCTGGAGGTGCTGCAGGACGGCTTCGGCTTCCTCCGCTCGCCGGAGGCGAACTATCTACCCGGTCCCGACGACATCTACGTCTCGCCCGACATGATCCGGCAGTACAGCCTGCGCACCGGCGACACGGTGGACGGCCAGATCAAGGCGCCGCTGGACAACGAGCGGTATTTCGCGTTGACCAATGTCACCAAGATCAATTTCGAGGAACCGGAGAAGGCGCGGCACAAGATCGCCTTTGACAACCTCACCCCGCTCTATCCCGACGAGCGGCTGAAGATGGAGATCGAGGATCCCACCATCAAGGACAAGTCGGCCCGCGTCATCGACCTGGTGGCGCCGATCGGCAAGGGCCAGCGGTCGCTGATCGTGGCGCCGCCGCGGACCGGTAAGACGGTGATCCTGCAGAACATCGCGCATTCGATCGAGAAGAACCATCCGGAGTGCTATCTGATCGTCCTACTGATCGACGAACGCCCCGAAGAGGTGACCGACATGCAGCGCTCGGTGAAGGGGGAGGTCGTCTCCTCGACCTTCGACGAACCGGCGACGCGGCACGTGGCGGTCTCAGAAATGGTCATCGAAAAGGCCAAGCGCCTGGTCGAACATAAACGAGATGTTGTGATCCTTCTCGACTCGATCACAAGACTTGGTCGTGCCTTCAACACTGTGGTGCCGTCGTCGGGCAAGGTTCTGACCGGCGGTGTGGACGCCAACGCGCTGCAACGGCCGAAGCGGTTCTTCGGCGCGGCGCGGAATATCGAAGAGGGCGGCTCGCTCACCATCATCGCCACCGCGCTGATCGACACCGGCAGCCGGATGGACGAGGTGATCTTCGAAGAGTTCAAGGGCACCGGCAACTCCGAACTGGTTCTGGATCGCAAGATCGCGGACAAGCGGGTGTTCCCGGCCATCGACATCCTGAAATCCGGCACCCGGAAAGAGGATCTGCTGATCGACAAGGGCGATCTGCAGAAAACCTTTGTCCTGCGCCGCATCCTGAACCCGATGGGCACCACCGACGCCATCGAGTTTCTGCTGTCGAAGCTCAAGCAGACCAAGACAAACTCCGAGTTCTTCGACTCCATGAACACCTGAGCGCGGATTTTCCGCGCGGAGACGCGCCATGGACACGATTTTCGCTTTGGCAACCGCGCGCGGCAAGGCCGGCGTGGCGGTCATCCGCATTTCCGGACCGCAGGCGCATCGCGCCGCGGAACGGCTGGCCGGGGGGACACTGCCGGTGCGCGGCATGTCGCTGCGGCGGCTTCGCGATGAGGCCGGGGAGGTTCTGGACGACGGGCTGATCCTGACCTTCGAAGGACCGGCAAGCTTCACCGGAGAGGATGTGGCGGAGCTGCAGGTGCATGGCAGCATGGCCGGGGTCGCCGGAGTGCTTTCCGCGCTGGGCCGGATCGAGGGGCTGCGGCTGGCCGACCCCGGCGAATTCACCCGCCGCGCGCTGGAAAACGGCAAGCTCGACCTGGCGCAGGTCGAGGGGCTTGCCGATCTGATCGACGCGGAAACCGAGGCGCAGCGCAAACAGGCGCATGCCCTGTTGGAGGGCGCGCTGGGGCGCCTGGCGGAGAGGTGGCGCCGGGATCTGATCCGTGCCGCGGCGCTGATCGAGGCGGTGATCGATTTCGCCGATGAAGAGGTGCCCACGGATGTCACCCCGGAGGTCAACGCGCTGATCGATGCGGTGGAAGCCGACCTGCGGGGGCAGACGGCCGGCGTCAAGATGGCCGAACGCATTCGCGAAGGCTTCGAAGTGGCCATCATCGGCGCGCCGAACGCGGGAAAGTCTACCCTTCTCAATGCTTTGGCGGGGCGCGACGCGGCGATCACCTCGGAACACGCGGGCACGACGCGGGATGTGATCGAGGTGCGGATGGACCTCTCCGGCCTGCCGGTGACCTTGCTGGATACCGCCGGTCTTCGGGAAACCGAGGACGCGGTGGAAGGGATGGGAATCGCCCTGGCGCGGAAACGGGCAGAGGCGGCGGACCTTCGGGTGTTTCTGGTCGAGGAAGGGGAGGATCTGGAGGTCGCGTTTCAATCGGGCGACATCCGTGCCTATCCCAAGGCCGACCGCCGGGCGGACAAGCGACATGCGGTGTCGGGGCTGACCGGCGAGGGCCTGGATTGGCTGACCGCGGAGATCGGCGCGACCCTGGCGGAGCGTTCGGCCAGCGCCGGGCTGGCAACGCGGGATCGGCACCGGGCGGCAATGGAACGCGCGCTCACCTCGCTTGCCGCTGCGCGGGAGGTTCTGGCCACTGGGCCGGATATGTATGATATCGCGGCGGAAGAGCTGCGAAATGCGATTCGGGCCCTTGAATCTCTGGTCGGCCGGATCGATGTGGAAAACCTGCTGGACGAAATCTTCGCCAGTTTCTGCCTGGGTAAGTGAGGAGTGTTTCACGTGAAACATTCGGAGATTGATGTTGTCGTCGTCGGTGGCGGCCATGCCGGCGCCGAGGCCGCGCATGCGGCCGCGCGGATGGGCGTATCGGTCGCACTGGTGACGCTCACCCGGGACGGTATCGGCGTGATGTCCTGCAACCCGGCAATCGGCGGGCTGGGCAAGGGCCACCTGGTGCGCGAGATCGACGCGCTGGACGGGGTCATGGGGCGGGTTGCCGACCGGGCCGGGATCCAGTTTCGCCTGCTGAACCGGCGCAAGGGCCCGGCGGTGCAGGGACCCCGGGCACAAGCGGACCGCGCGCTCTACCGGGCGGCCATGCTGGCGGAAACCGAGGCGCGGCCGAATCTGCAGATCGTCGAGGGCGAGGCCGTCGATTTTCTGATGCTGGGCGCCCGGGTGTCTGGCGTGGTTCTGGCGGATGGCTCCGAGATTCGGGCCGGCGCGGTGATCCTGACCTCTGGCACATTCCTGCGCGGCGTGATCCACATCGGGGATGTTCAACGCCCCGGCGGGCGGATGGGGGACAAACCCTCGGTCAAGCTGGCGGAGCGAATCGATGCCTTCGACCTGCCGCTGGGCCGGCTGAAAACCGGGACGCCACCGCGGCTGGACGGGCGAACCATCGCCTGGGACGGGTTGGAAAAACAGCCGGGCGATGACGATCCGGTGCTGTTTTCCTTTCTCTCGCGCGGGGTCGAGGCGCCGCAGATTTCCTGCGGGATTACCCATACCAACCCGCGCACCCATGAGATCATCGAAAGGAACCTGTCCCGATCCGCCATGTACGGCGGTCATATCGAGGGGGTCGGGCCCCGCTATTGCCCGTCTATCGAGGACAAGATCGTGCGCTTCGGGGAGAAGGACTCGCACCAGATCTTCCTCGAGCCGGAGGGGGTGAACGACCACACCGTCTATCCCAACGGCATCTCGACCTCTCTGCCCGTCGAGGTGCAGGAAGAGTACGTCCACTCCATCGCCGGGCTGGAGCAGGCGGTGATCCTGCAGCCGGGCTACGCCATCGAATACGACTATGTCGATCCGCGCGCTCTGAGCTCAGAGCTGCAAGTTCGGACCGTTCCGGGGCTATATCTTGCGGGTCAAATCAATGGCACCACAGGATATGAGGAGGCGGCGGCGCAAGGGCTGATCGCTGGCCTGAACGCCGCGCTCGCGGTACAGGGGCGCGAACCGGTCAGTTTCCACCGCGCCGACAGCTACATCGGGGTGATGATTGACGATCTGACCACCCGCGGCGTGACGGAACCTTACCGCATGTTCACCTCGCGTGCCGAATTCCGCCTCTCCCTGCGCGCGGACAACGCGGATCAGCGGCTGACCCCGCTGGGGTTGCAGATCGGTTGCGTCGGTGACTACCGCGCCAACGCCTTTGCGAACAAGGTCGAGCGGCTGGAGGCGGCTCGGGGCCGGCTGACCGGCTGCGATTACACGCCGAAACAGGTGGCCGCCGCGGGAATCCGCGTCAACCAGGACGGGACGCGGCGCACCGGGATGGATGTGCTGGCCTTTCCGGATGTCGGCTTCGAGGAGATCGTCGCGCTCGATCCCGGGCTCGCAACGGTGGACGAAGATACCCGCCGCCAGCTGGAGCGTGAGGCGCTCTATGCCAACTATATCGCGCGGCAGCAAAAGGATATCGATGCGTTGCGGCGGGATGAAACGCGTGTGATCCCGGACGATTTCGATTATGCCGGGGTCGACGGGCTGTCGAACGAACTGAAATCCAAACTGACCGCCGCGCGCCCCGGCAACCTGGCCCAGGCCGCCCGCGTGGATGGTATGACGCCGGCCGCACTGGCGCTGCTGTTGTCCCGGCTGCGCCGCGATCCGCAGGTTCGCCGCGCATGACGGGGCAGGGGGCGGCTTCTGCAAATCTGAATGTTTCACGTGAAACATTGGCACGGCTGGAGATCTTTGCCGCGCTGCTGGAGAAGTGGAATCCGCGAATCAACCTGGTGTCCCGCAACAGCCTTCCGGACCTCTGGACGCGGCATATTGCTGATTCGGTTCAGGTTTTCCGCTGTGTCACCCCGCACGGCCATTGGCTGGACATCGGCAGTGGTGGCGGTTTTCCCGGCATCATCATCGCGATCCTTGCCGTAGAATCTGCGCCCGGCCTGCGCGTGACTCTGATCGAAAGCGACCAGCGCAAATCGGCCTTCTTGCGCACGGCGGCCCGCGAAACCGGTGCAAACTGCCAGGTGATCGCCAAGCGAATCGAGGCGGTGGAGCCGCAACAGGCGGATATCCTGTCCGCCCGCGCCCTCGCCGATCTGGATACTTTGCTGGGCTTCGCTGAGCGGCATCTGAAGCCCGAGGGCGTTGCGCTGTTCCCGAAAGGCGCCACGTGGGAAAAAGAGTGCGCCGCGGCGCGCCAAAGATGGAATTTTAACGCGGAGCCGATTACCAGTAAGACAGACCCCGATGCGGTCATCCTGAAAATCGAAGGAGTGTCGCGTGCCTGACCTGTCCCGCCCGCGTGGGCCCAGAATCATCGCTGTCGCCAACCAGAAGGGCGGTGTGGGCAAGACTACAACGGCCATAAACCTGGCTGCGGCTTTGGTAGAATGCGGAAAGCGCGTGCTTGTCGTCGATATCGACCCGCAGGGCAACGCCTCCACCGGCCTGGGCATCGAGCCGTCGGAACGCGACATGACCACCTATGAGCTGCTGGTCGAGGATCTGCCGCTGGAAGAGGTGATTCAGCCCACCGATATCGACGGTCTGATGATCGTTCCGGCCACGGTCGACCTCAGTTCGGCGGATATCGAGCTGATGGCCAACGAAAAGCGCAGCTTCCTGCTGCACGACGCCCTGCGGCAGCCGGCGATGGATGAATTCGCGCTCGATTACGTGCTGATCGACTGCCCGCCGTCGCTGAACCTGCTGACGGTCAATGCCATGGTCGCGGCGCATTCCGTGCTGGTGCCGTTGCAAAGCGAGTTCTTCGCGCTGGAGGGGCTGTCGCAGCTGATGCTGACGATTCGCGAGGTGCGGCAGACGGCCAATCCCGATCTGCGGATCGAAGGGGTGATCCTCACCATGTACGATCGGCGCAATAACCTGTCGCAGCAGGTGGAGCAGGACGCGCGGGAATATCTTGGCGATCTGGTCTTCAACACCGTGATTCCCCGCAATGTCCGGGTGAGCGAGGCGCCATCCTATGCGATGCCGGTGCTCAGCTACGATACGGCTTCGCAGGGGGCAATCGCCTATCGTGCGTTGGCGCGGGAACTGATCGGGAAAAACGAAAAGATCGCCGCCTGACCGGCGAGGAGGGGAGAAAATGGCAGAAAAAAAGAACAAACCCCGTGGTTTGGGCCGTGGATTGTCCGCCCTGATGGCCGATGTGACCGCAGAGCCCGCGGAGTCCGGCGAACAGGCGGTGCGGCGCGCCGACAGCCAGGTTCCGATTGAACGGATCAGGCCCAACCCGAACCAGCCCCGCCGCACCTTCGATCCCGCCGATCTGGAGGATCTGGCGGCTTCGATCAAGGAAAAGGGGATCCTGCAGCCGCTGATCGTGCGCCCGACCGACGGGGGCGGCTATGAAATTGTCGCCGGTGAACGGCGTTGGCGCGCGGCGCAAAAGGCGCAGCTGCATCAGGTGCCGGTGCTGGTCCGCGACCTGGACGATACCGAAGTTCTGGAAGTCGCGATTATCGAGAACATCCAGCGCGCCGACCTGAACGCGGTGGAGGAAGCCGCGGGCTATCGCCAGCTGATGGATAAATTCGGTCATACCCAGGAAAAACTGGCCGAGGCCCTCAGCAAAAGCCGCAGCCATATCGCCAACCTGCTGCGTCTGTTGTCGCTGCCGGAGGATGTGCAGGCGCTGGTCAAGAACGGCGATCTCTCGGCGGGCCATGCGCGGGCGCTGATCACGGCGGAAAACGCTTCGGATCTGGCCAGGAAGGTGGTGCGCGACGGGTTGTCGGTGCGCGCGACCGAGGCGCTGGTCAAGAAACAGCAGCGGGGCGAGGCGGATGCGCCCGCAGTGAAGGCGCCTCAGCGGAAAACCTCGGAGAAAGACGCGGATACCAAGGCGCTGGAGGGGGATCTCTCGGCCATGTTGGGCATGCGGGTAACGATCGATCACGAGCCTGGCGGCGAGGCGGGGCGGATCACCATCCGTTATGAAACCCTCGATCAGCTCGACGAGCTTTGCGGCCGGCTCAGTAGTTAGGCCGCGTCCACAGAAACACCAGAACTGCGCTCAGAACCGCGGCCTGGATAATCAGGACCGTGGTTTTGACATCCAGGGCAAGCGAAATCCCAAAGACAGCGACGATCGACAGGGTCGCCAGCCGCTTGGCCCGCGGCCGGATCGCGCCGGAGCGGTTCCAATCCTCGATCACCGGGCCGAATTGCGGATGGCTGAGGATCCAGTTGTGCAGCCGAGGCGAGGATTGCGAGAACAGGAAGGCGGCCAGCAACAGGAACGGCACCGTCGGCAACAGCGGCAGAAACGCCCCGATCACACCCAGCCCGACGCAGAGGGTTCCCAGACCTGCCCAGAGAAAGCGCATGTTTCAGCCCGCCAGCAACTCGCGAATGATCGCATTCAGTACCGGGCGCCCCTGATCGGTGACCGTCAGCCGGTTGCCCGATACCACGATCATGCCCAGATCTGTGAGATAGTCCATCCTGTCGGCGGGCAAAGGGGCCTGCGACACTTGGGTAAATCGATCAATATCTAGACCTTCGGTCAGGCGTATACCCATCATAAGGTATTCGCTGGCCTGATCTTGCGGGGGCAGGGCGGTGCGGAGCGATTCTCCCGATCCCCGCGCCACGGCCTCCAGCCAGGCGTTGGGATTGCGCGGGGATTCGGTCGCAAAACGGGTTGGCCCCAGCGTCAGCCGCCCATGCGCGCCGGGCCCGATCCCGGCGTAATCTCCGTACCGCCAATAGATCAGATTGTGCTGCGATTCCGCCCCGGGCCGGGCGTGGTTTGACACCTCATAGGCCGGCAGCCCGTAGCGGGTGCAGATCTCCTGCGTGGCGAAATACATGTCGGCCGACAGATCGTCGTCGGGCAACCCGCGCAGCTTGCCCGCGTTGTAGCGATCACCGAACGCGGTGCCCTGTTCGATGGTCAACTGATAGAGCGACAGGTGATCCAGCGCCATTTCCAGCGCCTCGGTCAGTTCGGCGCGCCATTGGTCCAGGTTCTGGTCCTGCCGGGCATAGATCAGGTCGAAACTGACCCTGTCAAAGCAGTTGCGCGCGATATCGAAGGCCGCGCGCGCCTCCGCCACCGTGTGAATGCGACCCAAACGCTTGAGGTCAGGGTCGTTCAGCGCCTGAACCCCCATCGACACCCGGTTGACCCCGGCATCGCGAAAGCCTGCAAACCGCCCCGCCTCGACCGAGCCGGGGTTCGCTTCAAGCGTGATCTCGATGTCATTGGCAAAGGGCCAGAATTTCCGTGCCGCGTCGATCACCGCGCCAACCGTCTCCGGTGCCATCAGGCTGGGGGTGCCGCCGCCGAAAAAGATCGAGGTCAGGACCCGCCCCCGGGTCTCCGCCCCGAGCCGCTCAATCTCGCTCAGATAGGCTCTAACCCAGGTAGATTGGTTGATTTCACGTGAAACATGGCTGTTGAAGTCGCAATAGGGGCATTTGGCCTGACAGAACGGCCAATGCACATAGAGGCCAAAGCCCCCGTTGCGCCAATCCTCAGCCGAAACAGCCGGCAACGAATTTCTCCACCGCGCGGGCCCGGTGGCTGATCTTGTTCTTCTCCCAGCGGTCCATTTCCGCATAGGTCACGTCATAGCCGTCGGGGATGAACATCGGGTCGTAACCAAAGCCGGCCTCGCCGCGCATGGGCCAGACCAGATGCCCGGGCGCCACCCCTTCGAACACCTCGTCATGACCGTCGGGCCAGGCCAGCACCAGGGTGCAGCGGAACTGCGCGGTGCGCGGGTGGGGGGCGGCTTTCGCCTCCAGCTCCTCATGGGCGCGGGTCATCGCCATGACGAAATCGCGTCCGTTCGGCGTTTCGGCCCAATCGGCGGTATAAACGCCGGGCGCGCCGTCGAGCGCGTCGATGGTAATGCCGGAATCGTCGGACAACGCCGGCAGGCCGGTGGCCTTGGCCGCCGCGTGCGCCTTGATCCGGGCATTGCCGACAAAGGTGTCCTCTGTCTCTTCCGGCTCGGGCAGGTCCATGTCACCGGCGCCCACCACCGACACGCCGAAAGGTTCCAGCAGGTGCGCCATCTCCTCCAGCTTGCCCTTGTTGTGGGTCGCGATCAGCAGGGTGTCGCCGGTGAATTTCCGGGTCATGCGCAGGCCGCCTTTTGCGCCGCGACCAGCTCGCCCACGCCCTTTTCGGCGAGGTCCAGCAGCTCGTTCATCTGCGCCCGGGTATAGGTGGAGCCTTCGGCGGACATCTGCACCTCGATCAGCCGGCCAGAGCCGGTCATGATGAAGTTTCCGTCGACGCCGGCCTCGCTGTCCTCGGGGTAATCCAGATCCAGCACCGGCTGACCGGCGTAGATGCCGCAGCTCACCGCCGCGACCGGGTCGATCAGCGGATCGGAGAGGACATCGCCTGCCTTCATCAGCTTGTTTACCGCCAGCCGCAGCGCCACCCAGCCGCCGGTGATCGAGGCGCAGCGGGTGCCGCCATCGGCCTGGATCACGTCGCAATCCACCGTGATCTGACGCTCGCCCAGGGCCACCCGGTCAACGCCGGCCCGAAGGGAGCGGCCGATCAGCCGCTGGATCTCCACCGTGCGGCCGCCCTGCTTGCCCGATGCCGCCTCGCGCCGCATCCGGGTATTGGTGGCGCGCGGCAGCATGCCGTACTCCGCCGTTACCCAACCCAGGCCGGAGCCCTTGATGAACGGCGGCACGCGATCCTCGATGGTGGCGGTACAGAGCACATGGGTATCGCCCATGCGGATCATGCAGGAGCCTTCGGCATGTTTCGTCACACCCGTTTCGATTGAAACCGGGCGCAGTTCGCTTAAATCTCGTCCAGAGGGTCGCATGGGAAATCCTTTTTTGATCGGCGCCGGGATACCGCCGGGCCTAGCCGGGATGCAACCCCGATTGACCTTGCATATATGTGGTCTTTAATGGCGCACCGCCAAGGGTCATAGGTATGAACGACGCACGACACATTCTGGACGAGCTCAACGATCGCTCGCGCGAGGTCTTTCGCCGGGTGGTCGAAGCCTATCTCGACAGCGGCGATCCGGTGGGCAGCCGGACGCTGACCCGCAGCTTGAGCGAAAAGGTCAGCGCGGCGACGATCCGCAACGTGATGCAGGATCTGGAGTATCTGGGCCTGCTGGACAGCCCGCATGTCAGCGCCGGCCGCGTGCCGACGCAGATGGGGCTGCGGATGTTTGTCGACGGCCTGCTCGAGGTCGGCGATCTGACCCAAAGCGACCGGCAAAAGATCGACGCCACGCTCGCCAGCAGCAACGGTTCGGATGTGGGCGGCATGCTCGACCGGGTCGGCGCGGCGCTGTCGGGGGTGACGCAGGGCGCCTCGCTGGTGCTGGCGCCCAAGCACGAGGCCGAGATCCGGCACATCGAGTTCGTTTCGCTGGCCCAGGACCGGGCGCTGGTGGTGCTGGTGTTCTCCGACGGACATGTGGAAAACCGGTTGTTCACCCCGCCGCCGGGGCAGACCCCCAGCTCGATGCGCGAGGCGGCCAATTTCCTCAACACGCTGATCGAGGGCCGCACCCTGTCGGATGCCCGCGAGGTGATCCGCACGGAAATCGCGGCGCGGCGTCAGCAGATCGACAGCCTGGCGCGCGAGATGGTCGAAAGCGGCCTCGCCGTCTGGGACGAAGGCGAGGGTGATTCGGCCCGGCTGATCGTACGCGGGCGGGCCAATCTGCTGGCCGAAGAGGGGTTCGGAGAGGAGCTGGACCGCATCCGCAGCCTGTTCGACGACCTCGAACGCAAGCGCGACATCGAACAATTTCTCGACCTCACCGAAGAGGGCGAGGGGGTGCGGATCTTTATCGGCTCGGAGAACAAACTTTTCTCACTTTCGGGTTCATCTTTGGTGGTGTCTCCATATATGAACGCGGATCGAAAGATCATCGGTGCGGTGGGCGTGATCGGCCCCACGCGCCTGAACTACGGACGCATTGTGCCGATCGTGGATTACACGGCACAGCTGGTCGGCAAGCTGATTTCCGACCGGAGTTAGAGGTGGAATATGGCAGAGCCCAAGAACGACGATTTTCTGGACGATATCGAAGCCGCCGAGGCGGAAGAACTCTCGGAAGAGATGGCCGAGATTGATGACGAGGCCGCCGAAATTGATGCGCTGCGCGCCCAACGGGACGAGTTCAAAGACAAATTCATGCGGGCGCTGGCCGATGCGGAAAACTCCCGCAAGCGCGCAGACAAGCAGCGCCGCGAGGCGGAGCAATACGGCGGCTCGAAACTGGCGCGCGACATGCTGCCGGTCTACGACAACCTCAAGCGCGCGCTTGAGGCCGCCACCGACGAACAGAAAGAGAATGCCGCGGCGCTGATCGAAGGGGTCGAGCTCACCATGCGGGAGCTGCTGAGCGTCTTTGGCAAACACGGGATCGAGCTGGTCGCACCCGAGGTGGGCGAGAAATTCGACCCGCAGCTGCACCAGGCGATGTTCGAGGCACCGGTGCCCGGCACCAAGGCGGGCGATATCATCCAGGTTGCCGCCGAGGGCTTCCTGCTGCACGACCGCCTGCTGCGCCCGGCGCAGGTCGGGGTTTCCTCCACGCCGGCATCGTGATCTCCGCCTCGGGGCAAATGCGCCTCTGCGGAGAGAATTTTCAGTAAGACGAAGGGGCGGTCAGGATTTGGCCGCCTCTTTCAGTTTGTAGATCATGTCGAGCGCCGCGCGCGGGGTCAGCTCGTCGGGGTGGATGCCGTCGAGCATGTCGACTACCGGCGAGGTGACCGGGGCGGCGGGCGGCGGCGGTGGGGTCGCGGCAAAGAGCGGCAGGTCGTCGATCAGCGCCTTTTGCGTGGCCCCGCCTTCGCGTTCGCCCTTTTCCAGCGCGTCGAGAACAACCCGCGCCCGCGCCACCACCGAGGCCGGCAGCCCGGCGAGCTGCGCCACCTGCACACCATAGGAGCGGTCGGCAGCGCCCTTGCGCACCTCGTGCAGGAAAATCACCTCGCCCTCCCATTCGCGCACGGCGACGGTGGCGTTGTCCACATGGTCGAGCTTGCCGGCGAGCGCCGTCATCTCGTGGTAATGGGTGGCGAACAGCGCGCGGCAACGGTTCACATCGTGCAGATGCTCCAGCGTCGCCCAGGCGATCGACAGCCCGTCATAGGTGGCGGTGCCGCGGCCGATCTCGTCGAGGATCACCAGCGCGCGGTCATCGGCCTGATTGAGGATCGCGGCGGTCTCCACCATTTCCACCATGAAGGTCGAGCGCCCGCGCGCCAGATCGTCGGAGGCGCCGACGCGGCTGAAGATCTGGCTGACGAGGCCGATATGGGCGGCATCCGCCGGGACGTAGCTGCCGATCTGCGCCAGCAGCGCAATCAGCGCGTTCTGCCGCAGAAAGGTCGATTTACCGGCCATGTTCGGCCCGGTCAGCAGCCAGATCGCCGCGCCGTCCTCCGCCGTCAGTTCGCAATCGTTGGCGATGAACGGCTCGCCGCCCTGTTGCCGCAACGCCTGTTCCACCACCGGATGCCGCCCGCCGGAGATGTCGAAGGTGCGGCTGTCGTCCACATGGGGGCGGCACCAGCTTTCCGCGCGCGCCAGATCCGCCAGCGCGGTGGCCAGATCCAGCTCCGCCAGCCCGCGTGCGGCGGCGTTGAGGTGGGGGGCCTGGGCCAGAATCTCGTCAGAAAGCTTTTGATAGAGCCTCTTTTCGATCTCCAGCGCGCGATTGCCTGCGTTCAGGATGCGGGTTTCGATCTCGCTGAGTTCCACGGTGGTAAACCGGATCTGGTTCGCCGTGGTCTGCCGGTGGATATAGGTCTCGCTCAGCGGCGCGGCCTGCATTTTCGCCGCGTGGGTGGCCGTCGTTTCGATGAAATAACCCAGCACATTGTTGTGCTTGATCTTCAGCGACTGGATACCGGTGTGTTCGGCGTATTTCTGTTGCAGCGCCGCGATGACCGAGCGGCCCTCGTCGCGCAGGGTGCGCACCTCGTCCAGTTCGGCGTCGTAACCGGCGGCGATGAAGCCGCCGTCGCGCGCCAGCAGCGGCGGATCGGCGACCAGCGCGGCCTCCAACAGGGCAGAGAGGTCCTCGAAACCGGTCAGGCTCTCCACCGCCTCGGCCACGTGCGCCGGCAACTCGTCCCTGGCGCAGCTCTCGGAAAGCGTCGCGGCTTGACCCAGCGCACCGCGGATTGCGGCCAGGTCGCGCGGCCCGCCGCGTTCCAGCGCCAATCGCGACAGTGCCCGGTCCATATCCGGGGTCTTGCGCAGGACATCGCGCAGATCGTCTGAAAACATTGTATTTTCAACGCAGTAGGTCACCGCCTCTTGCCGCGCTTGGATCACGTCCAGCGCCCGAGAGGGGCTGGAGAGCCGCTGTTCCAGCAGCCGCGCGCCGCCCGGGGTAACCGTGCGGTCCATCACCGCCAGCAGCGATCCCGCCTTGCCGCCCGACAGCGCCCGGGTCAGTTCCAGATTGCGCCGGGTCGCGGCGTCGATCTGCACGATCCTGTCCTGCGCTTCCCGCTGCGGCGGCTGCAGCAGCGGCAGTTTGCCCTTTTGCGTGATGTCCAGGTAGTCGATCAGCGCGCCCATCGCCGAAACCTCGGCCCGGCTGAAAGTGCCGAAGGCGTCGAGCGCCGAGATGCTGAACAGCTCCAGAATGCGTTTTTCGGCTGAGGTGCTGTCGAAACTGGCCCGCGCCAGCGGCGTCAGCGCGATGCCAAGATCAGACACTAACCCGTGCTTTTCCGCCTCGATGCTCTCCGGCACGATCAGCTCCGACGGGGCCAGCCGCGCCAGTTCGGGCGACAGCCGCACCGGCGCCATCGGCATCACGTGAAAGGCGCCGGTGGAAATATCGGCCCAGGCCAGCGCCGCCTGATCGCGGATCTCGGAATAGGCGGCGAGGAAATTGTGCCGCCGCGCCTCCAGCAGCGAATCCTCGGTCAGCGTGCCGGGGGTGACCAGCCGCACCACATCGCGGCGCACCACCGATTTGGAGCCGCGTTTCTTGGCCTCCGCCGGGCTTTCCATCTGTTCGCAGACGGCGACGCGAAACCCCTTGCGGATCAGCGTCAGCAGATAGCTTTCGGCGGCATGCACCGGCACGCCGCACATCGGGATATCCTCGCCCGCGTGCTTGCCGCGCTTGGTCAGCGCGATATCCAGCGCCTCGGCCGCCGCCACCGCATCGTCAAAGAACATCTCGTAGAAATCGCCCATGCGATAGAACAGCAGCGCGTCGGCATGCTGTTCCTTGATCTCGAGATATTGCGCCATCATCGGCGTGACGGTGGACAACTCGGTTTCTCCCTCGGTTGGCGGACCGGCGCGACCTTACAAATGCGGCGTTCTGCGCGAAAGGCGAAATCGCATTGCCGTTGAGAAGGCCGGAGCGCTGCGATATGAGGGCCCGACCGAGTGAGGAGACAGTCACCCATGGGGAAATCCAAGATCACCGACGAAGAGGCGCTTGCCTTCCATCTCGAGCCCACGCCGGGCAAGTTCGAGATCCGCGCAACCGTGCCGATGACGACCCAGCGGGACCTGTCGCTTGCCTATTCGCCCGGTGTGGCCGTGCCCTGCGAGGCGATCGCGGAAAACCCGGAAACCGCCTATGATTACACCAACAAGGGCAACCTGGTTGCGGTGATCTCCAACGGCACCGCGGTGCTGGGGCTGGGGAACCTGGGCGCGCTGGGGTCCAAGCCGGTGATGGAGGGCAAGGCGGTGCTGTTCAAGCGTTTTGCCGACGTCAACTCGATCGATATCGAGCTGGATACCGAGGACCCGGACGAGTTCTGCCGCGCGGTGAAGCTGATGGGGCCGACCTTCGGCGGTATCAACCTCGAAGACATCAAGGCGCCGGAATGCTTCATCATCGAGCAGCGCCTGAAGGAAGAGATGGACATCCCCGTCTTCCACGATGACCAGCACGGCACGGCGGTGATCTGCGCCGCCGGTCTGATCAACGCGCTGCATATCTCCGGCAAAAAGATCGAGGATGTGAAGATCGTCCTCAACGGCGCCGGCGCGGCGGGCATCGCCTGTATCGAGCTGCTGAAATCGATGGGCGCGCGGCACGAAAACTGCATCGTCTGCGACACCAAGGGCGTGATTTACCAGGGCCGCACGGAAGGCATGAACCAGTGGAAATCGGCCCATGCCATCACGACCGAGCTGCGCAGCCTCGAAGAGGCGATGGAGGGCGCCGACGTGTTCCTCGGCGTTTCGGTCAAGGGCGCGGTGACGCAGGAGATGGTCGCCTCGATGGCCGACAACCCGGTGATCTTCGCCATGGCCAACCCCGATCCGGAGATCACCCCGGAAGAGGCGCACGAGGTGCGGATGGATGCCATCGTCGCCACCGGGCGCAGCGATTATCCCAACCAGGTCAACAACGTGCTGGGCTTCCCCTATCTGTTCCGGGGGGCGCTGGATATCCACGCCCGCGCCATCAACGACGAGATGAAGATCGCCTGCGCCCACGCGCTGGCCAAGCTCGCGCGCGAGGATGTGCCGGATGAGGTGGCGCTGGCCTATGGCAAATCGCTGAGCTTTGGCCGCGACTACATCATTCCCACGCCCTTTGACCCGCGGCTGATCCACCGGATCCCGCCGGCGGTGGCCAAGGCGGGCATGGACACCGGCGCGGCGCGGCGGCCGATCATCGACATGGAGGCCTATGAGCTCAGCCTCAAGAGCCGGATGGACCCGACCGCCAGCATCCTGCGCGGGCTGAACACCCGCGCCCGCGCGGCGCAGGCCCGGATGATCTTTGCCGAGGGCGACGATCCCCGCGTGCTGCGCGCTGCCGTCACCTATCAGCGCTCGGGCTTCGGCAAGGCGCTGGTCGTCGGCCGCCCCGACGATGTGAAGGCCAAGCTGGAGGCCGCGGGCCTCGGCGATGCGGTGCGCGAGATCGAGGTGGTGAACGCCGCCAACACCACGCATTTGGACAGCTACAAGGCGTTTTTGTACAAACGGCTGCAGCGCAAGGGTTTCGACCAAAAGGATGTGCACCGGCTGGCCGCCCGCGACCGCCACGTGTTCTCGGCCCTGATGCTGGCCCATGGCCACGGCGATGCGCTGGTCACCGGGGCGACGCGGAAATCGGCGCATGTGCTCGACCAGATCAACCACGTGTTCGACGCCGATGCGCAGCATGGCGCGGCCGGGGTCACCGCGCTGCTGCACAAGGGGCGGATCGTGCTGATCGGCGACACGCTGGTGCATGAATGGCCCGAGCCGGACGATCTGGCCAATATCGCCGAACGCGCCGCATCCGTTGCGCGCGGGCTGGGGCTGGAGCCGCGGGTCGCCTTCGTCTCCTTCTCGACCTTCGGCTATCCGGTGTCGGAGCGGGCGGAGAAAATGCACCTGGCCTCCGATGTGCTGGAGCGGCGCGGCGTCGATTTCGAGTACGAGGGCGAGATGACCGTGGATGTCGCCCTGAACGCGCAGGCGCAGAAATCTTACCCGTTCTCGCGGCTGACCGGGCCGGCCAATATCCTGGTCGTGCCGGCGCGGCATTCGGCCAGCATCTCGGTCAAGCTGATGCAGGAAATGGGCGAGGCGACGGTGATCGGTCCGATCCTGACCGGCGTCGACAAGCCGATCCAGATCTGTTCCACCGTCTCGACCGCCAATGACATCCTGAACATGGCGGTGCTGGCGGCCTGCGGCATCGGATAAGCCGCATGGCGATCTGGAACCTGGGCTCGATCAACGCCGATATGGTCTATACGGTCCCGCATCTGCCGGGTCCGGGAGAGACGCTGGCGGCGACGGGCTACGCCCGGTTCCTCGGCGGCAAGGGTGCCAATATGTCGGTGGCCGCCGCCCGCGCCGCGGCGCATGTGCGCCACATCGGGGCGGTCGGCCCCGAGGGCGGCTGGGCGGTGGAGCGGCTGATGGAATATGGCGTCGACACCCGCCATATCGCGCAGGTGGAGGCGGCGACGGGCCATGCCATCGTGGCGGTTGAGCCGGGCGGCGAGAACCAGATCGTGATCTATCCCGGTGCCAACCGCGCGATTCCTGAGGCACGGGTGCAGGCCGCGCTGGCCGAGGCGGCGGCGGGCGATACGCTTCTGATCCAGAACGAAACCAACGCGCAGGAGCTGGCGGCGCGGCTGGGCCGCGATCTGGGGCTGCGGGTGGCCTATGCCGCCGCCCCGTTCGAGGCCTCGGCGGTGCAGGCGGTGCTGCCGTACCTGGATTTCCTGATTCTCAACGCGGTCGAGGCGCGGCAGTTGCAGGCGGCGACGGGCCTCAAGCCCGAGGCGCTGCCGGTGCGCGACGTGATCGTGACGCTGGGGGCCAAAGGGGCGCGGTATTTCGATACGAACTCGGGCGAAACGCGCGATTTTCCTGCCGTTCCGGTCACGCCGGTGGATACCACCGGCGCCGGCGATACCTTTACCGGTTACGTTCTGGCGGGGCTCGACCGCGGATTGCCGATGGCGCAGGCGATCGCCCAGGCGATGCGCGCGGCCGCGATCATGGTGACGCGGCACGGCACGGCGGACGTGATCCCCGATCTGAAGGATGTGCAGGCCGGTCCGCAGGCCTGACCGGCTCAGCCCATGTGGGCGCGGGGCAGGGTGAAGGCGCGCTCGACCAGCGGCGCTTTGACGAAAATCACCGGATGGGCGCAGGGCTGTTCCCCGCGCGCCAGCTGCGCATCGCCGCTGGCGGCGTGGCTCGCCATGGTGCCGAGCGCGATGAAGACCACCAGCGCAAGGGTTTTCAGCAATTCGATCCGTTTCATTTCGTGTCCTCCTTCCTGCATGGAAGCTCTGGTCGCAGGCTGACGCCTGCACGCGAAACGGGCAAGACTGTGTTATCGAATGTCACGCTTTGGTGAGCGGAATTTACCGCTTGGCCCGCTGTGCCTCAGGTCTTAGCGTTCGCCGAAAGGAGACCGCGATGACCGACAAGATCACCACCCATCAGGCGCAGGAAGATGCCCGCAACGAAGACATCCTGATCTATCTGAACGGAAAGATCGTGCCCAAGGCAGAGGCCGTGGTCAGCGTCTACGACAGCGGGTTCATGCTGGGCGACGGGGTGTGGGAGGGGCTGCGGCTTTACGACGGCTGCTGGGCCTTTCTCGACGATCACCTTGACCGGCTGTTCGAGGCGGCGAAGGCCATCGATCTGGATATCGGTCTGGACCGCGACGGCGTGAAAAACGCCTTGTTAGAGACGCAAAAAGCCAATGGTATGACCACGGACGCGCATGCGCGCTTCATGGTCACGCGGGGGGTCAAGACGCGCCCGTTCCAGCACCCGGCGCTGTCGCAGCAGGGGCCGACGGTGACCATCATCATGGAGCATTCCACCCCCTCGCTGCCGCGCCCGATCCGGCTGGCCACCGTGCCGCATATCCGCGGCCTGCCGATGACGCAGGACCCGAAACTCAACTCGCACTCCAAGCTGAACTGCATCCTTGCCTGTATCGCCGCCGAAAAGGCCGGCGCGGACGAGGCGCTGATGCTGGATGTGCATGGCTTCGTGAACACCACCAACGCCTGCAACTTCTTCATCGTGAGGAAGGGCGAGGTTTGGACCTCCACCGGCGACTACTGCATGAACGGGATCACCCGGCAAAAGGTGATCGATGTCTGCCGCGCCGACGGCATCCCGGTGTACGAGCGGAACTATTCGCTGGTCGATACCTATGGCGCCGACGAGGCCTTCCTCACCGGCACGTTCGGCGCCCAGACCCCTGTGGGCGAGATCGACGGGCGACAGATCGGCACGGGTGAGATGGGGCCGGTGACCCAACGCATTCGCGGCCTCTACAAGGCGCTGGTCGAGAGGGAGTGCGCGGCATGAAAATCGCCTGCTGGTCCGGGCCGCGGAACATTTCCACCGCGATGATGTACGCCTTTGCCAACCGCGCCGACTGCGCCGCGGTGGACGAGCCGTTTTACGCCGCCTACCTGGCGCTGACCGGGCTGGAACACCCGATGCGGGCGGAGATCATGGCAAGCCAGTCCCACGACCCGGCGGCTGTGATCGCGGGACTGACCGGGGAAAACCCCGGCGGCTTGCCCCACGTCTATCACAAGCACATGGCGCAACACATGCTGCCGGAGATCCCGCGCGACTGGTTCGGCGGCATGAAACACATCCTGCTGATCCGGCATCCGGCGCGGGTGGTGGCGAGCTTCTCGGCGAAATACGAAAACCCGGTGCTGGCCGATATCGGTTTCGTCCAGCAGGCGGAGCTGCACCGCCAGCTTGTGGCAGAGGGGCTGGATCCCGTGGTGGTCGACAGCGCCGATATCCGCGCCGATCCGGAGGGCATGCTGCGGCAGCTCTGCGCGCGGATCGGGCTCGACTGGGATCCGGCAATGCTGTCCTGGCCCGCGGGACCGAAGCCGGAGGATGGCGTCTGGGCCTCCCATTGGTACGGCGCCGTTCATAAATCCACCGGTTTCGCCGGCGCCGAGGGGCCGATGCCCGAACTTGAGGGCGCGGCAAAGGCCCTGGCCGAGGCGGCGCTGCCGTCTTACGAAGAGCTGGTGGATCTGCGGATACGGCCGGAATAGCCCCTGTTAGGGTCTATTTCAGCAGCGACCCCAGCTTCATCGCCACCGCCGGATTGCCGCTGACCTTGAGCTTGCCCATCATCACCCCGGTCATCGGGTTGAGCTTGCCCTTGAGCAGCTTTTTCAGGTTCTCGCCGCTCAGCGCGATTGTGCAATCGGCGTCGCGATCCTGGGTGCTGGCCCGGTTATCCGCCAGCACAAGCACGCCGTCGCTGCCGCAATCGAATTTCAGCGATCCGTCGAATGTCTTGCCGTTCAGCCCGTCGTTGATGGCCTCGGCGATCTGGGTCAGCATCGGTGGTCTCCGGTGTTGCGGGGCGCCCGGCCCCAAAAGAAAATGCCCGCCTCAGCAAAGGCGGGCATTTCCGGATCAAATCAACACTGACGTGGGTGGAGGCGCTCAGCCTTTTACCCGCTTGTTGCGCACCGCGATCAGTTTCAGCCGCAGCGCGTTGAGGTTGATGAAGCCTTGCGCATCCTTCTGATCGTAGGCGCCGGCGTCTTCTTCGAAGGTCACGTGTTTCTCGGAATAGAGCGAATAGTCCGACCAGCGCGCCACGGTGCGTGCGGCGCCCTTGAACAGCATCAGCCGCACGGTGCCGGTCACGTATTCCTGGGTCTTGTCGATCAGCGCCTGCAGCGCCTCGCGTTCGGGCGAGAACCAGAAGCCGTTGTAGATCAGCTCGGCATAGCGCGGCATGATCGAATCCTTCAGGTGGCCCGCGCCGGAATCCAGCGTGATCTGCTCGATGCCGCGGTGCGCCTCCAGCAGGATGGTGCCGCCGGGCGTCTCGTAGACGCCGCGGGATTTCATGCCGACGAAGCGGTTCTCGACGAAATCCAGCCGGCCGATGCCGTGCTTTTTCCCGTATTCGTTCAGCTTGGTCAGGATCGTGGCGGGCGACATCGCCTCGCCGTTGATCGAGACCGCATCGCCCTGCTCGAAGCCGATCTCGACATATTCCGGCGCATCCGGCGCGGTGACCGGATCGTCGGTGCGCTGATAGACGTAGTCCGGCGCCATCTCGCCCGGATCCTCCAGCACCTTACCCTCAGACGAGGTGTGCAGCAGGTTGGCATCGACCGAGAAGGGCGCCTCGCCGCGCTTGTCCTTGGCGATCGGGATCTGGTTCTGCTCGGCGAACTCCAGCAGTTTGGTGCGCGAGGTCAGTTGCCATTCCCGCCACGGTGCGATCACCTTGATGGCCGGGTTCAGCGCATAGGCGCACAGCTCGAACCGCACCTGGTCGTTGCCCTTGCCGGTGGCGCCATGAGCAATCGCATCGGCGCCGGTTTCCTCGGCGATCTCGACCAGCCGTTGGGAGATCAGCGGGCGGGCGATCGACGTGCCCAGCAGGTAGAGCCCCTCGTAAACCGCATTGGCGCGGAACATCGGGAAGACGAAGTCTTTGACGAACTCTTCGCGCACATCCTCGATGTAGATGTTTTCGGGCTTGATGCCGAGCAGTTCGGCCTTCTTGCGGGCCGGGTCCAGCTCCTCGCCCTGGCCGAGATCGGCGGTGAAGGTGACCACCTCGCAACCGTATTCGGTTTGCAGCCATTTCAGGATGATCGAGGTGTCGAGGCCACCGGAATAGGCCAGAACGACTTTCTTGGGCGCGGACATGGAGGGTTCCTCTCAAAGAATGACGGATGGGGCGTAACGGTTTTTCCACACAGGGGCAAGCGGGGGCGCGTGGCGGCATTGACCCTGCGGGAAAGCCGCGCTATCGGCACAACCAATACGGGAGATGAACACGATGGTTTTCGCGATATTCAGCCACGCGCTGAAAATGATCTTCACTGACCTCGGCGCCACGGCGCGGATTTCTCTGCCGCTGATTGTCGTGATCGTGGTGCAGATCCTCCTCTTCGGGACGATGCAGCCCAGTCAGGCGCAGTTCAATCCAATGGATGCGGCCCTTCAGATCCTCGCGGCAATCGCCTCGCTTTGGGTGGCGGTTGCCTGGCACCGCTATGTTCTGTTGGTCGAGCGTCCGGAGAGGGCTCTGCCCCGGCTCCATGTCCGGGAGATGTTCCATTACTTTCTCTGGGGGCTCGGTCTGACGCTGATCATGTGGTTGCCGACAATGATCATCCTGCTGGTTGGCGTTTCGGCCGATGCATTTGGCCCCGGGCTCGCCATTCTGGTCGCGGTGGTGATGCTGGTCATGGCCTGGGTCGGGGCGCGGTTGTCGGTGGTGCTGCCGGCCGCCGCCATCGACCAGCCTCTGGGCCTCAGCGCGGCGTGGCATGCGACACGGCCGTTTGCGATTGGGCTGATCGGCCTGGCGATCCTCATTGTCCTCATGTCTGCGGCGCTTGGATGGCTGAGCCTCTTGCTGTTCCTCGCAGTGCCAATTGCGGGGGCGGCCATCCTCGGGGCGGTGCAATGGCTGATAACATTGCTGATGCTCAGCATCCTGACCACGCTCTACGGTGTCTATGTCGAGGAGCGCGAGCTGACCTGAGGCGGCAGGCCGGTATGCCGATGTAGACCTTGCTTTGCCCCCGCCGTTGCGGCAGGGAAACGGGATGACCAGTTTTCAGGATATGGCGCGGATTGCAGAGCGCGCGATGCGCGAGGTCTTCGCCGAGACGCCGCTGCAGCGCAATGCCCACCTGTCGGAGAAATACGGCGCCGACATCTGGCTCAAGCGCGAGGATCTGACCCCGGTGCGCAGCTACAAGCTGCGCGGCGCGTTCAACGCCATGCGCAAGGTGATCGAGGCGCGGCCCGAGCAGCGGCTGTTCGTCTGCGCCAGTGCCGGCAACCACGCCCAGGGCGTGGCCTATATGTGCCAGCATTTCGGCGTTAAGGGCGTGATCTTCATGCCGGTCACCACGCCGCAGCAGAAGATCCAGAAAACCAAGGTGTTCGGCGGCGACGCGGTGGAGATCCGCCTGACCGGCGACTATTTCGACGATACCCTGGCCGAGGCGCAGCGGTTCTGCGACGAGCAGGGCGGCCATTTCCTGGCCCCGTTCGACGATCCGGACGTGATCGAGGGGCAGGCCAGCGTCGCGGTCGAAATCGCGGTGCAACTGGGCCGCGCGCCCGATCACATCATCCTGCCGGTGGGCGGCGGCGGGCTGTCGTCGGGGGTGCGGTCGTTCTTCGGGCCGCGCTGCGCCTATTCCTTCGTCGAGCCGGCCGGCGGCCGCAGCCTGGCCGCGGCGCTGGCGGCGGGCGAGCCGGTGACGCTGGACCGGGTCGACACCTTTGTCGACGGGGCCGCGGTGGCGCGGATCGGCGCGCTGCCCTTTGCGCGGCTGGCGGATGTGGATCCTGCGGACGTGCTGGCCGCGCCCGAGGACCGGATCTGTACCACCATGGTGGAGATGCTGAACATCGAGGGCATCGTTCTGGAGCCCGCGGGCGCCCTGTCGGTCGACGTGCTGACGGATGTGGCCGAGGCGATCCGCGGCAAGACGGTGGTCTGCGTCACCTCGGGCGGGAACTTCGATTTCGAGCGTCTGCCCGAGGTCAAGGAACGCGCGCAGCGCTATTCGGGGGTGAAGAAATATTTCATCCTGCGGCTGCCGCAGCGGCCCGGCGCGCTGAAGGATTTCCTGGAGATCCTCGGCCCCGAGGACGATATCAGCCGGTTCGAATATCTGAAGAAGTCGGCGCGCAATTTCGGCTCTGTCCTGATCGGGATCGAGACGCAGCGGCCGGAGAATTTCGGCGCCCTGTTCGCGCGTCTGGACGCCGCCGGCTATACCTATACCGACATCACCAATGACGAGACACTGGCGCAGTTCGTGATCTGAGCCTTCGGGTCAGGCGGCCAGATGGTCCTGCATACCGTCGAAAAAGGCGGTCTTGGAGCGGTCGTAACTGTCGACGATGGCGGCCAGGTCGACCGTGTCCGCCTCCCCCGCGGCCGACTGCCGTTCGCCGTCCTGGCAGAGGTCCGCGAACTCCGCGAACCCGAGGTTGAGCGCGCTGCCTTTCAGAAAGTGCAGATCCTGTTCCAGCTGGCCGCGGTCGGGATCCCCGCGCAGCCGGTTGATCGCCTCTTCGACTTCTTCCAGAAAGAGGTTGATCACCTCTTTGAAATCTTCAGCCCCGACTTCGTCGCGCAATTCGTTCACACGTGACCATAGAATCATAATGCACCCATTGGCTAAGGCCCAAACCTGATGACGAGACTAGGTGGCCGCGGGTAAACAGCGCGTTAAACCGGGGCCCCTGTCCGGGGTTTGCACCGCGGCAGGGCCGGGTTTCACGCCCTGTTAATCGCTTGGCCCGATAGTTCCCGATGCCGGGTCGTCCGGTGGTAGAGGCGATGGAAAGGTGATGCTTCAGGGCATGACGGTGAACAGTGACATACATCCGGCCACGGGCGCGATCCGGCGTATCCTGGTGGTCGATGACAGCCGCCTGCAGCGACACATCCTGGTCAGTTCCCTGAAGACATGGGGGGTCGAGGTGATCGAGGCCGAAAGCGGCGAGAAGGCGATGGAGATCTGCCGCAGCTCGCTGCCCGATCTGGTGCTGAGCGACTGGATGATGCCCGGCGGGATGAGCGGGCTGGAATTCTGCCGCGCCTTCCGGGCCCTGCCCACCGACGGTTACGGTTATTTCATCCTGCTGACCTCGAAAAGCGACAAGAACGATATCGCCAAGGGGCTGGATGCCGGCGCCGACGATTTCCTCACCAAGCCGGTGAACTCGCACGAGCTGCGCGCGCGGATCTCGGCCGGGGCGCGGATCCTCAGCATGCAGCGCGAGCTGTCGGAAAAGAACCGGGTGATTTCCGACACGCTGGACAAGCTGCGCAAGGCGCACGACGCCATCGACAAGGACCTGATCCAGGCGCGCAAGATCCAGGATTCGCTGGTGCCGCAGCTGACCCGGGAATTCGGCGCCTCGCGCGTCAGCCTGTTGCTGAAACCCTGCGGTCATATCGGCGGCGACCTGGTGGGGATGTTCTCGCCCGGCGGCGCGCAGATCGGCTTCTACTGCATCGACGTGTCCGGCCACGGCATCACCTCGGCGATGATGACCGCGAAACTGGGCGGTTACCTGTCCAGCACCTATTTCGACCAGAACATCGCGATGGAAAAGCGGCACGAAAGTTCCTACGCGCTGCGCACCCCGGCGGATGTGGCGCGGATCCTCAACGACCGGGTCACCGCCGACAGCGGGGTCGAGGAATATTTCACCATGATCTACGGCACCGCCGAACTGAACAGCGGCCGGGTGCAGATGGTGCAGGCGGGCCACCCCCATCCGCTGATCCTGCGGCGCGACGGCGGCGCGGAGTTCCTGGGCGATGGCGGGGTGCCGGTCGGGCTGCTGCCCGATCTGCATTACACCCAGTTCGAAACCAGGCTGCAGCCGGGCGACCGTCTTCTGTTCTATTCCGACGGGTTCACCGAATGCCGGCTGGCCAACGGCGGCATGCTCGACAGCGACGGATTCCTGAAACTGGTGCGCGCCTGCGACGCGGGCCAGACCGGGCAGGAGTTTCTCGATGATCTGTTCTGGCAGCTGCGCCAGATCATGATGCCCGGCAAGGGGATGGAGGACGACGTTTCCGCCACCCTGTTCGAATACTGGGGGCCGTAAGCAGACCTGTCGGAGAGGCGGGCTGCGCCGGCTTCACCCAGCGCGCAGCATCCCCAGCGCCAGCCGCATGGCGAAATGCCGGTCGCCTGAATTGCCCAGCCGCGCCGCCGCCTCGTCGGTCTGCATCCACAGCGCGGTATGCCCTGCCTCGCGCGGCGGGCCCATCGGGCGGACCGGCCGGGCGACGTAGATCATGCAGATCTTTTCCGCCCAGAGGCCGTATTCCGGCATATAGGCAAAGCGGCGGAACGCCCCCACCCGGCGCGGCGCGGCGATGCGCCAGCCGGTCTCCTCGAACACTTCGCGGTGCAGTGCGGTGATCGGCGATTCGCCCGGGTCGATGCCGCCGCCGGGCAGCTGCAGATCGGGCCCGGCCTCGGCCATCTGTTCCGTCAGCAGCAACCGCCCGTCCCGCGGCAACAGAGCATAGGCCCCCGGCCTGCGGCGATAGCTTTGCCGCGCATCGGGTGTGCTGCCGAACCGTCTGATCATACCGCTGCCCCTTTTATCGCGATGCGTTCCGACTATATTGCGCGAGATATGCCAACCCGTGGCGCGTAAGGAAACCCCATGACCCTCGGATCGAAACTCGCGTGGGACGATTCCGTCCTGCCCTTCCAGCTTGACGTGCCGGACATGCGCGGCCGCGTGGCCCGGCTGGACGGTGTGCTGGACGGTATCCTGAAACAACACGACTACCCGCCCCAGGTCGAGGCGCTGGTGGCCGAGATGGCACTGCTGACCGCGCTGATCGGCCAGACCGTGAAACTGCGCTGGAAACTGTCGCTTCAGGTACAGTCGAAAGGCCCGGTGCGAATGATCGCCACCGACTATTTCGCCCCCGGCGAAGAGGGCGAGCCGGCCCGGATCCGCGCCTACGCCAGCTATGACGCCGACCGGCTGGAGGGAACGGACCCCTTCGCCCAGATCGGCGAGGGGTATTTCGCGATCCTGATCGACCAGGGCAAGGGCATGGCGCCCTACCAGGGGATCACGCCGCTGGCCGGCGGCTCCCTGCGCCGCTGCGCCGAGGCTTATTTCGCCCAGTCCGAACAATTGCCGACCCGGTTCAAGCTGCGGTTCGGCAAGTCCACCGAACGCGGCGGTTCCGAGCATTGGCGCGCCGGCGGCGTGATGCTGCAGCACATGCCCAAGGCCTCGCCCTTCGCGGCCTCCGGTCAGGGCAGCGGCGACGTGCTGCGCCCCGCCGATCTGGTCGACGGCGAAGAGGGCGAGAACTGGAACCGCGTCAACATCCTGCTCGACTCGGTCGAGGAGATGGAGCTGGTCGGTCCCTCGGTCACCTCCACCGATCTGCTGGTGCGCCTGTTCCACGAGGAGCAGCCGCGCGTGTTCGACCCCCAGGCGGTGCGCTTCGGCTGCACCTGCTCGGAGGACCGTGTGCGCCAGAGCCTGTCGATCTATTCCGCCAAGGACATCGAAAAGATGACCACGGACGAGGGGATCGTCACCGCCGATTGCCAGTTCTGCGGCGCCCACTACGAGCTGGACCCGACGACCGTGGGTTTCGAGGCAGAGCCGTCGGACGATGCGTGATCCGGTCGAAACCCTGCGGGCCGCGCTGGCCCGCCCCGGGGAGGAGTCCTCGGATTTCGACCTGAACCCGGATTTCAAGCTGCCGGAGGGGCGCAAGCTGCGCGCCGCCGGCGTGCTGGTCCCGGTCACCCTCACCGGGGCGGAGCCCCGGCTGATCCTGACCAAACGCTCCTCGGCGCTGAAGCATCACCCGGGCCAGATCGCCTTTCCCGGCGGCAAGCAGGAAGAGGATGACGCCGACGCAACCGCCGCCGCCCTGCGCGAGGCGGAGGAGGAGATCGGCCTGCCGCGCGACCTGCCGCAGATCCTCGGCCATCTGCCGGAGCATGAGACGGTGACCGGTTTCCACGTAACGCCGGTGCTGGCGGTGCTGGAGCGCGGCTTCGATCCGGTGCCGGAACCCGGCGAGGTCGACGAGGTGTTCGAAGTGCCGCTCGCCCATGTGCTGGACCCGGCCAATTACCTGATCGAATCGCGCTTTTGGCGCGGCATGCGGCGGCATTACTTTACGGTGCCCTTCGGCCCCTATTACATCTGGGGGGCAACCGCGCGGATGCTGCGCGGGCTGGCGGCACGGACAGAGGCATGACCCGGATTACCGAAGACTGGCTGACAAACCCGGCGACGCAGGCGGTCTGCGCCGCATTGCAGGCCGGCGGTGCCCAGGCGCTGTTCGTCGGCGGCTGCGTGCGCAACGCGCTGATGGGGGTGCCGGTCTCCGATATCGACATCTCCACCGACGCGGTGCCGGAACGGGTGATGACGCTGGCCAAGGCGGCGGGGATCAAGGCGGTCCCCACCGGCATCGACCACGGCACCGTGACGCTGGTGCAGGACGGCATCCCGCATGAGGTCACCACCTTTCGCAAGGACGTGGAAACCGACGGCCGCCGCGCCGTGGTGGCCTATTCCACCTGCGTCAACGAGGATGCGGCGCGGCGCGATTTCACCATGAACGCACTCTATGCCCGCCCCGACGGCACCCTGCTCGACCCGCTGGGCGGCATGGCCGACCTGCAGGCGCGGCGGGTGCGCTTCATCGGCGACGCGGGCGACCGCATCCGCGAGGATTACCTGCGCAGCCTGCGCTATTTCCGCTTTCATGCCTGGTACGGCTGCGACGTGCAGGGCTTCGACCCCGAGGCGCTGGCGGCGATTGCCGACAATCTCGACGGCCTGTCCACCCTGTCGCGCGAGCGGGTGGGGGGCGAGCTGCTGAAACTGCTCGGTGCCCCCGATCCGGCGCCCGCGGTGGCGGCGATGCGCTCCACCGGCGCGCTGGGGCTGGTGCTGCCCGGCGCCGACGACCGGGCGCTGGCCCCCTTGGTGCATCTGGAGGGGCAGGCGGGCGTTGCCCCCGACGGCTTGCGGCGTCTGGCGGCGCTGGGCGGGGTCGATGTGGCCGCGACCCTGCGGCTCTCCAAGGCGCAGGGCCGGGCGCTGGATCGGATGCGCGAGGCGGCGGCGAGCGTCATGGCGCCCGCCGAGCTGGGCTATCGCCTCAAGGCCGATGCGGCGCGCGATGCGCTGCTGTTGCGCTGCGCCTGGTCGGAACAGCCCTGGCCCGAAGGCGCGGGGGCAGAGATCGACCGCGGCGCCGCGGCGCAGTTCCCGGTCACCGCCCGCGACCTGATGCCGGCCTTGCAGGGCCCGGCGCTGGGCGCGCGGCTGGCCGAGATCGAAACCGCCTGGATCGCCTCCGGCTTTGCCCGCGACAAGGCATCGTTGCTTTCCGGTGACAGCTGACGTCGCGAAATACATGCCCTGAGCATGCAATGGGGTGACAACGATCCCCCGATGGGCTAGCCACCGTCACGAAACCTTGTTGGAGGGATGCGCATGTATCACGGGATCTGGAACAGCTTCAGCTGAGCCACCGGCCCCCGTGTGGGTGGTGGTCAGCGCCGCCCTTCGTGCATCTGCATCCTTTTTCGCTCGCTTGGAGCCCTCCGACATGTTTCGTTTCTTTGAAAATCTGGTCGATCCCTATTGCGCCTATACCCAGGACGACCGCCCGCCGACCCGCGTCTGGCCGTTCCTGCGCGCCTATGCGCGCCCGTTTCACCGCGTCTTCGTCTGGACCGCGCTGCTCTCCATCGTGGTGGCGGCGATCGAGGTCTGGCTGATCTACTACATCGGCCGGGTCGTCGACATCCTCGGCGGCAGCCCGGCGCAGGTCTGGTCCGATCACGGGCTGGAGCTGGTGCTGGTCGGCCTGTTCATCCTCTTCCTCCGGCCGCTGATCCAGCTCCTGGACGTGCTGTTCCTCAACAACGCGATCCTGCCCAACTTCGGCACGCTGATCCGCTGGCGGGCCCATAAACACGTGCTGCGCCAGTCGGTCGGCTGGTTCGAGAACGATTTCGCCGGCCGCATCGCCAACCGCATCATGCAAACCCCCCCGGCCGCGGGCGAGGTGATCTTTCAGGTGTTCGACGCGATCTCCTTCTCCATCGCCTATTTCATCGGTGCGGGCGTGCTGCTGATGGCCGCCGATCCGCGGCTGCTGCTGCCGCTGCTGATCTGGCTCGCCCTCTACGGCCTGCTGATCCGCTGGACGATTCTCAGGGTGGAACCGGCCTCCAAGGCCGCCTCCGACGCGCGCTCGGCAATCACCGGCCGGGTGGTCGACAGCTATTCCAATATCCATTCAGTCAAGATGTTCGCCCATCACGACCTTGAGCTCGACTACGCCAAGGAGGCGATCGAGGACTCGCGCCGCACCTTTCAGGAGGAGATGCGGATTTTCACCGTCATGGACGGCACGCTGGTCACCCTGAACGGTCTGCTGATCGTCGGCGTGGTCGGCTGGGCGATCTGGCTGTGGATGCTGGGCGAGGCCAGCGTCGGCGTCATCGCCGCCGCCACCGCGCTGACCCTGCGGCTCAATGCCATGACCGGCTGGATCATGTGGGCGCTGACCACCTTCTTCCGCCAGCTCGGCGTCGTCGCCGAGGGGATGGAGACCATCGCCCAGCCCATCGACCTGACCGATGCCCCCGACGCCAAAGACCTGGCGCTGACCAAGGGCAAGGTCGAACTCAGGGGCGTTTCGCACCACTACGGCCGCGGCCAGGGCGGGCTCGACCGGATCGACCTGACCATCGAACCGGGCGAAAAGATCGGCCTAATCGGCCGCTCCGGCGCTGGCAAGTCCTCTCTGGTGAAACTGCTGCTGCGGTTCTACGACGTGGAAACCGGCCGCATCCTGATCGACGGGCAGGACATCCGCTCCGTCACCCAGGACAGCCTGCGCAGCCATATCGGCATGGTGCAGCAGGACAGTGCACTGCTGCACCGCTCGGTCCGCGACAACATCCTCTACGGCCGCCCCGACGCGACCGAGGCGCAGATGATCGCGGCGGCGAAACAGGCCGAGGCGCATGACTTCATCCTCAATCTGGAGGATCCGCAGGGGCGCACCGGTTACGACGCCCATGTGGGCGAACGCGGGGTGAAGCTTTCGGGCGGACAGCGCCAGCGGGTGACGCTGGCGCGGGTGATCCTTAAGGATGCGCCGATTCTGTTGCTGGACGAGGCGACCTCGGCGCTCGATTCCGAGGTCGAGGCGGCGATCCAGTCCACCCTCTACGGCATGATGCAGGGCAAGACGGTCATTGCCATCGCGCACCGGCTTTCTACCATTGCCGAGATGGACAGGATTCTGGTGATGGATCAGGGCCGGATCGTCGAACAGGGCACCCACGCCGACCTGTTGGCGCGTGACGGGCTTTATGCCCAGTTCTGGGCGCGGCAGTCGGGCGGTTTCCTCAACCCGGAGGCGGCGGAATGAAAATCGGACATTGGATCGACCCGTTCCGCCCTGCCGAGGGGCCGCCGCCGCAAACGCTGCTGGCCTTCATCTTCTGGTGCCTCAAGGGCGCCTGGCCGACGCTGATCTTCGCTACCGTGGTCTCCTGCGCCGCCGGCGGGCTGGAGGCGGGGACGGCCTTTATCCTTGGCCTCGTGGTGGACACGGCGGTGGGCAGCGGGCCGGGAAACCTGTTCGATCCGGCCAACGTGCTGAAACTGGCGGCGGCGGTCGGCTTTTTCCTGATCGTGCGGCCGATCCTCTTCGGCCTGTCCTCGGCGGCGAACTCCGTCGCCGTGGGGCCGAACATCAATCCGATGGTGCTGGCCCGGCTGCACCGCTGGACGCTGGGCCAGTCGGTGCAGTTCTTCGACGACGATTTCGCCGGCCGCATCGCGCAGAAACAGATGCAGGCGGCCAACGCGGTCACCAATGTGGTGGTGGAATCGATCAACGTGGTCGCCTTCGCGCTGGCCTCGATCGTCGGGGCGCTGGTGCTGATGACCTCGATCAGCTGGCACGTGACGCTGGTCTTCCTGATCTGGTTCATCGCCTATCTGGTGACGATCCGCTGGTTCCTGCCCCGGGTCCGCGAACGCGCGGCGGGCCGCGCCGGGGCGCGCGCGGTGGTCTCGGGCCAGATCGTCGACACCATCACCAATATCAAGACGGTGAAACTCTTTGCCCATGCGGAGCATGAGGACCGCGCGGCGCGCGGCGCGCTGCAGGGGTTCCGCGACCGGGCGCTGGGCTTTGGCCGGCTTGCCGCACTGTTCCGCTTCTGCCTGATGTGTCTGGCCGGGCTGCTGCCGGTGTTGCTGATCGGCGCGACGCTGCTGCTCTGGCAGCAGGGGCAGGCGACCGAGGGCAATATCGTCGCCGCCGGCGCCGTCGCCATCCGGCTGTCGCAGATGACCGGCTGGGTCAGCTTCGCGCTGATGGGCATCTATTCCGACCTGGGCGAGGTCGAGGACGGGATGAACACCCTCACTCCGCCGGTGCGGCTGCGGGATGCGCCGGATGCCGCCGCCCTGCAGGTGCCCGCCGGCGAGATCGTCTTCGACCACGTGAATTTCGCCTATGGCCGCAAGGTCGGCGGGGTGTCGGATGTCGACCTGACCATTCGCGCGGGCGAAAAGCTGGGCATCGTCGGTGCCTCCGGCGCCGGGAAATCGACGTTGGTGTCGCTGCTTTTGCGGCTCTATCAAGCCGAATCCGGCCAGATCCGCATCGACGGCCAGCCGGTCGAACGCGTCACGCAGGAAAGCCTGCGGCAACAGATCGGCATGGTCACCCAGGAAACAGCGATGTTCAACCGCTCCGCCATGGACAACATCCGCTACGGCAGCCCGGAGGCCAGCGACGAGGCGGTGATGCGCGCCGCCGAAAAGGCCGAGGCGCATGAGTTCATCCTCAAGCTGCAGGATCACATGGGCCGCAAGGGCTACGACGCCTATCTCGGCGAGCGCGGCGTGAAACTCTCCGGCGGCCAACGGCAGCGGATCGCACTGGCCCGCGCCATCCTCAAGGACGCGCCGATCCTGGTGTTGGACGAGGCGACTTCGGCGCTCGACTCGGAGGTCGAGGCGGCGATCCAGACCGCCCTGCACCGGGTGATGGAGGGCAAGACGGTGCTGGCGATCGCCCACCGCCTCTCCACCCTGTCCGAGATGGACCGCATCATCGTGCTGGACCAGGGCCGCATCGTGGAAAGCGGCACCCATGAGGAGTTGCTGGCGCGCGAAGGGCTCTATGCCCAGTTCTGGGCGCGGCAATCGGGCGGGTTCCTGCAGACCGGGAACGAGGCGGCGGAATAGGGTCTTTTGCGAGGCCCCCCGTCCCGCTATCAGGCGCATATGACAGAGCAGTTCACCATAGACCGGCTGGGGCATCAGGGCGACGGCATCGCGCCGGGCCCGGTGTTTGCCCCGCGCACCCTGCCGGGCGAGGTGGTCAGCGGTGTGCGCGACGGCGACCGGCTGACCGATATCCGGATCGAGACGCCCTCGGCCGACCGGGTGAAACCGCCGTGCCGGCACTACCAGGGCTGCGGCGGCTGCGCCTTGCAGCACGCCAGCGATGAGTTCGTCGCGGCGTGGAAGGTGGACGTGGTACACAAGGCGTTAACGGCCCAGGGAGTTCAGGCCGAATTCCGTACAATCCAGACCTCTCCCGCCCGCGCCCGCCGCCGCGCCACCTTTGCCGCGCGGCGCACCAAGAAGGGCGCGCTGGTCGGATTCCACGGCCGCGCCTCCGGCACCATCGTCGAGATCCCCGACTGCCAGTTGCTGGCGCCGGAGCTGCTGGCGGCCCTGCCGGTGGCCGAAGATCTGGCCATCACGGGGGCCAGCCGCAAAGGCGCGCTGGCGGTCACAGCAACGGTCTCCGAGGCCGGGCTCGACATCGCCGTGACCGGCGGCAAGCCGCTGGACGGCCCGCTGCAACTGGCGCTGGCGCAACTCACCGAACGCCACGGGCTGGCCCGGCTGGCCTGGGACGGTGAGGTGATCGCCATGCGCGCGGGCCCCGCGCAACGCTTCGGTGCGGCGCAGGTGGTGCCGCCGCCGGGCGCCTTCCTGCAGGCCACCAGGGAGGGCGAGGCGGCGCTGCTGGCGGCAGTGCGCGAGATCGTCGGCGACGCCCGGCGCATCGTCGATCTCTTCGCCGGTTGCGGTACGTTTTCCCTGCCGCTGGCCGAACGCGCCGAGGTCCATGCGGTCGAGGGCGACAAGGCGATGACCGCCGCGCTCGATTCCGGCTGGCGCAAGGCGCAGGGGCTGAAGAAGGTCACCACCGAGGCCCGCGACCTGTTCCGCCGGCCGCTGATGCCCGACGAGTTGGCGCCGTTCACCGCACCCTTCGAGGCTGCCGTGATCGACCCGCCCCGCGCGGGGGCCGAGGCGCAGGTGGAGCAGCTGGCGCAGGCCAAACTGCCTGTAATCGCTTATGTTTCCTGCAACCCGGTGACTTTCGCCCGCGATGCCGCAACGCTCATCGCGGCGGGCTATCGCCTGAAATGGGTGCAGGTGGTGGACCAGTTCCGCTGGTCTTCCCATGTGGAGCTTGCGGGGGCCTTCACCCGCACCGATATCTGACACGCCTAATCGGGAGAGTGTGCGATGTTCTTCAGCACCCGTCTGGAGAAATTCTTGGAAACTGCCGGGTTCAGCCGGTTCATCACCGCGGTGATCGTGGTCAACGCCGTGCTTCTGGGGATGGAAACCTCCCAGACGCTGATGGCGCGCTTCGGCCCGCTGATCGAGGCGCTGGACAAGCTGTGCCTGGTGATCTTCGTCGTCGAACTGACGCTGAAGATGGTGGCGCAGCGCCTGCGGTTCTTCGTCTATGGCTGGAACCTGTTCGATTTCTTCATCGTCGGCATTTCGCTGGTGCCCGGGGCGCAGGGGTTCTCGGTGCTGCGTGCGCTGCGGATCCTGCGGGTCTTGCGGGTGATCTCGGTGGCGCCGCGCCTGCGCCGGGTGGTCGAGGGGTTCATCACCGCGCTGCCGGGCATGGGCAGCGTGTTCTTCCTGATGGCGATCATCTTCTACATCGGCGCGGTGATCTCCACCAAACTGTTCGGCGCGGCCTTTCCCGAATGGTTCGGCACGCTGGGGCTGAGCGCCTATTCGCTGTTCCAGATCATGACGCTGGAAAGCTGGTCGATGGGCATCGTCCGCCCGGTGATGGAGGTCTATCCCTGGGCCTGGGCGTTTTTCGTGCCCTTCATCATGATCACCACCTTCGCGGTGGTGAACCTTCTGGTCGGCCTGATCGTGAACTCGATGCAGGATGCGCACCAGCAGGAGGAGGGCGACCGCACCGATGCCTATCGCGACGAGGTGCTGACCCGTCTCGAGGCAATCGAGCGGCGGCTGGCCGAGAGCGCCGGGACCGGCGGCAAAAAGTGATTTGAGATTTCGCCGCGCGGCGGTATGGACAGACAGAAGCGATCACGCAGAGCAGGCAGAGATCGACAGATGAAAAGACGCACATTCACATTCGGGGCCGCCGCATCGCTGGCGGTGGCGGGCTGTTCCAGCAGCAAGTTCCAGCCCTATCGCGGGCCGGAGGTGACCTCGGTGGTGGTGAACAAGGGCGCGCGCAGCCTGTACCTGTTGCACCATGACGATGTTCTCGAAGGCTTCAAGGTGGACCTGGGGTTCGCCCCTGTCGGCCACAAGGAGTTCGAGGGCGACGGCAAGACGCCGGAGGGCACCTATCTGATCAACCGGCGCAATCCGAACAGCGATTTTCATCTGTCGCTGGGCATTTCGTATCCCAACACGATGGATGTGGCGCGCGCCAGGGCGATCGGCAAGAGCCCGGGCGGCGATATCTTCATCCACGGCCAGCCGCTCGATTTCCGGCCCAAGGGGCCGGACTGGACCGCCGGCTGCATCGCGGTGAAGGATCGCGAGATCGAACAGATCTATGCCATGGTGCGGGTTGGCACGACGATCACGCTGAGAGCGTAAGCGGCGGCCTTTGTCCGCGCACGAGCGCTTGGCTTGGATGCGATGTTGTAGAACGCGACTTTCGTCAGACGGGCCTCAGCCGCCCATCAGCAGCGTCCACCAGATCTTGCCGTTGGCTTCCTGATACCAGGCAAAGCCCATGTCCGTGGCGGTTTTATCCAGCAGCACCGCGCGGGTGCCGGGCTCTTCCATCCAGGCGGCGAGGGTTTCCAGCTCGGTCTCGTAGGTTTCCGAGATATTCTCGCCCAGCATGGTGCCCTCGTAGCCGGCGCGCCGCACCCGGTCGATCGGCGAGGAGCCGTCAGATCCGAAATGCCAGGGCCGGTTCTGCACCGACATGTCGCGCGAATGGGTGGCGGAGGCGGCGTTGAGCTTGGCGTTGAGCTGCACCGGCGCGGCCCCGGCCGCCTGGCGCAGCGCATTGACCGAATCCAGCATCCGGTACTGGATTTTCGACATGTCGCCGCCCCGGATCCGGTAGACCGAGGTCGAAAGGCCGCTGGCGCTGGTTCCGGTGCCCTGCGTTTCATACCCGCTGTCGCAGGCGGCAAGGACCAGAAGACCGGCAAACATAAGCAAGAGAAAGCGCACGATGATCCACCCTGAACTCTGTTCGTCCTCTGCACTTAGCGCGCGACGGCGGCGGGCGCAAATGCGCGGGCGGGCCGGGCGCCGGTTCCTGCCGGTTTGATTTGCGACTGCGGCTTTCCCGCCATATTATGGCGGCCATCGCGAGACGATCAGCAAGGGTAGGTTGTAGTTATGTCCAGGTCTTCATTTCTGACACCCACACGCCGCGGATTCCTCTCGGCAAGCGCAGCGATGATCGCAACGCCGGCGCTGGCGACCGAAACCGAAGAGGCGCCGGCCTACGACCCGCTGCGCCCGCCGCCAGATCCGGAGCCGCCGGTGCGCCGCAACATCTCCAGTTTTCGCTCGTTGAACTGGGAGCCCTATTTCAGCAACCTTCGAAAGGGGGCGATTCTGGTGGATACCAGGTCGCGGGCGCTGCATTTCTGGTCAGAAGATCACACGACCTACAAACTTTACCCCTCCAGCGTGCCGCTCACCGACGAGATGACCCGCCGCGGGCGCACCAGCGTGATCCGCAAGGTGGTGGGCCCGAGCTGGTCGCCGACGCCGTCGATGAAAAAGCGCAATCCGGACTGGCCGGACTATATCCCGCCGGGGCCTGACAATCCGCTGGGCACCCATGCGCTGTACCTGAGCTGGAAATATTACCGCATCCACGGAACCCACGATACGCGCAAGATCGGGCGGCGGTCGTCGAACGGCTGCATCGGGCTCTACAACGACGATATCGCCGAGCTGTTTTCGTTGGCCAAGGTGGGCACGCAAGTGTTGCTTATTTGACGACATCACGGCGCCGAGAGGGTGAAAACCGGAAACAAGCGTTTGCATTTCCACCATTTAGCTGCTTAAAAAAAATCCACGAGGTAAGTCTTGGGTGCGCAGACACAGATTATTGGTCTGCGCAAAATCTGGAGGTTAATATGAAGAAACTCGTTCTCGCTGCTGTTCTGGCTGGCGCCGCATCGACCGCATCCGCTGGCACCCTGGCCGAGCCGGTTGTGGAAGCACCGGTTGTCGTCGAAGAAGCAACCAGCTCGTCGAGCGGCATCCTGCTGCCGCTGCTGATCCTGGTTCTGGTCGGCGCCGCAGTCGCAGGCAGCTAATCGCTGCACGCAGATGCGAATACAGAAAAGGCGGTGGGATGTCCCATCGCCTTTTTTGCTGCGCGACGCCCTCCGGGCCTGAGTCCGCGCCGGGGTGCGGGGTTCAGACGTTTGTCTTGGCCGGCACTGTCAGGTTTCTTGGACGGCCTTCAGTCGGTCCAGCCGCCCAGATTTTCGTCGATCACCGCGCAGAGTGCCTCGATATGCGCGTCGTCGTCGTTGAGGCAGGGGATATAGGTGAAGTCTTCACCACCCGCCTCTTCGAAGCTCTCGCGGATCTCTTCGTTGATCTCTTCCAGCGTCTCGATGCAGTCGGCGGAAAACGCCGGTGCGATCACCGCGATGCGTTTCTTGCCGTCCTTTGCCAGCTCGGCCACATGGTCCACCGTATAGGGCTTCAGCCATTCCTCGGGGCCGAATTTCGACTGGAAGGTGGTGACCAGATCGCTGTCGCCCCAGCCCAGCCGCTCTTTCAGCAGGCGCGTCGTCTTCTGGCACTGGCAGTGATAGGGATCGCCCTGCATCAGGTAGCGCTCCGGCATCCCGTGATAGGAGCAAACCAGCACATCGGGTTTCTTCTCCATCGCAGCATAGGCGCGTTCCACCGATTGCGCCAGCGCCTCGATATAGGCGGGATGATCGAAATAGGCCGGCACCGTGCGGGCCGCCGGCTGCCAGGCCTCGTCCATCAGGGCGCGAAAGAACTGGTCGTTGGCGGTTGCCGTGGTGGCGCCCGCATATTGCGGATAGAGCGGGAAGAACAGGATGCGGGTGCAGCCGGCTGCGACCATTTCGCGCACCTTCGACGGGGTCGAAGGATTGCCGTAGCGCATGCAGAAATCGACCATGACCCGGTCGCCGTGGCGGTCCGTGAGGGTCTCGGCGATCGCGGCCGTCTGCGCCTTGGTGATGGTCATCAGCGGGCTTTCGTTCCGGTCTTCGTTCCAGATCGACTTATAGGCGGCCCCGCTGGAGAACGGCCGTTTCGACAGGATGATCAGCTGCAACAGCGGCTGCCATTTCCACGCCGGATAGTCGATCACGCGCTTGTCCGACAGAAATTCGCTCAGATAACGGCGCATCGGCCAGTAGGAGTAATGATCGGGCGTGCCGAGGTTGGCCAGCAGAACGCCGGTCTTCGGCGCAGGGATCTTGGGATGATCGGCGGGGGCGTGCGCGGGGCGGGCAGCGTCGGTCATGAAAGGATCCTGATGGTTCAAGTCAAAGGCCCAGATAACGGGATTTGGCCGTCCGTCAATCGGACAGGTTGGTTTCCGTTGTATTCAGCGCATCGGCCAGCCGCATCTGCGCCGAGCCGGGCCGCAGCGGTTTGGGTTGGCTGTCCGAGGGCGCCCAGCCGGTCAGGCTGACCAGTTCGAAGCTGGCGCGCAGCCGCCCCGAGGCGGTGGTGAAATGCGCCGCATAGAGCTCGGCGGCGCGGTCAAACACGGCGCGGCGGGTGGGGCGGCGCAGGCGGTTTGTCAGCACATTCGTTTCGCCCATGCCGCGCAGATCGTGCATCAGATGGGTCAGGTCGCGGTATTCGGCGGTCAGCGTCAGGCTGTCGGCCACCGGCAGGGCGAGGCCGGCACGCTGCAGCAGCGCACCCAGATCGCGGATCTCGGCCATCGGCGCGATCCGGGGCGAGAGGCCGCCGGTCACTTCCGTTTCCGCCTGCCCCAGCACCGCCCGCAGCTCGGCCAGGGTCTCGCCACCCAGCAGGAAGGCCAGCAGGAAGCCATCCTCTTTCAGCGCCCGGCGGCACTGGATCAGCTGGCCCACCGGATCGTTGGCCAGATGCAGGCACATGGCGTGGATCACCAGGTCATGCGCGCCGGGCTCCAGCGCCAGCGTGTCGTCATCCGTCACGATCCGCGCCCCGGGAAAGGTGGCGCGCCACAGCTCCGGCACCGGGGTGACCACGGCGGGCGACGTAAAGTCCCTTTTAACCATGGAGAGGCGATCCTGCGCCTCGTCCAGCGCGGCGCTGTGCAAAAACAGGCTGTCTTCGCGCATGCGGGCGCGGCGGGCGGACAGGGTTTGCCTGTCGAACAGAGGGGGCGCAGATGTCATGGCCGCAAACTAGGCCGTTGCGCGCGGGGTTTCAAACCGCAGTCGCGCTGATTTATCCGCCGCGCTGTCTGGGTTGCGGGGCGCAGGTGGAGAGCGATTTCGGTCTGTGCAGCGGCTGCTGGCGCGACACCCCCTTTATCGGCGGCACCGTCTGCGAAAGCTGCGGCGTGCCGCTGGAGGGCGCTGCCGACGGCCACCGGATCGAATGCGACGCCTGCATGGAGGCCCCACGCCCCTGGCGGCAGGGGCGGGCAGCGCTGGTCTATGCCGACCGGGCGCGTCAGCTGGTGCTGGCGCTGAAACATGGCGACCGGCCCGATATCGCCCGGCCCGCCGGCCTCTGGCTGGCCCGCGCCGCCCGCCCGATGCTGCAGAACCGGACCCTGATCGCCCCGGTGCCGCTGCATTGGACGCGGCTCTTGCGGCGGCGCTACAACCAGGCGGCGCTGCTGGCGCGGGCGCTGGCCACCGAAACCGGGGCGGAGCTTTGCCCCGACCTGCTGGTCCGGCATCGCCGCACCCCGATGCTGGATCACAGCACCGCGCAGGAGCGGGAACGGACCCTGAGCGGAGCGATTTCCGCCCACCCCCGGCGGCGGCGCCGGATGGCGGGGCGGCCGGTGCTGCTGGTCGACGATGTGATGACATCGGGGGCAACCCTGTCCGCCTGTGCGGCAGCCTGCCATGCCGCCGGCGCACAATCGGTTGATGTGCTGGTACTGGCGCGCGTTGCAATGGATGATTAAATCCAGCACAACGCGACAGTTCCAGAGGATCAGATATGAAACCGGTCGAGATTTATACCTCGCCGCTTTGCGGCTTTTGTCACGCGGCCAAGCGGCTGCTGAACCAGAAGGGCGTGACCTTCTCCGAGATCGACGTCTGGGCCAACCCGGACCGCAAGCCGGAGATGATCCAGCGCGCGAACGGTCGCCGCACGGTACCGCAGATCTTTATCGGGGAAACCCACGTAGGCGGCTGCGATGAACTGTATCAGCTGGAAAACGGCGGCAAGCTCGACGCGCTGCTGTCGGCGTCATGAAGACCGCGTTGGTGCAGCTGTGCTCGGGCGACGATCCGGGCGACAACCTGCGGCAGGTGCAATGGATGCTGGCCGAGGCGGCCGCCGAGGGCGCCGAGTTCGCCCTGACGCCGGAGGTGACCAATTGCGTCTCCGCCAGCCGGTCGCGGCAGGAAGAGGTGCTGTGCCTGGAAGAGGACGACCCGACCCTCGCTGCCCTGCGCCTGCAGGCGGAGGAGCTGGGCATCTGGCTGCTGATCGGGTCGCTGGCGCTGAAGACCGGCGATGCGGACGGGCGCTTTGCCAACCGCTCCTTCCTGATCGGGCCGGACGGCGGCATCCGCGCGCGCTACGACAAGATCCACATGTTCGACGTGCAGGTCACGGCGGAGGAAACCTATCGCGAATCGGACGGGTTCCGGCCGGGTGACCGCGCCGTTTTGGCCGAAACGCCGTTCGGCGCGGTGGGGATGACGGTGTGCTATGACGTGCGCTTCCCGCATCTGCACCAGGCGCTGGCGCTGGCCGGGGCAAAGATCCTGACCGTGCCGGCGGCGTTTTCGCCGGTCACCGGCGCGGCCCATTGGGAGGCGCTGCTGCGCGCCCGCGCCATCGAGACCGGCTGTTTCGTGCTGGCCCCGGCCCAGACCGGCACCCACCCCAAGACCACAGGCAAGGAACGGCGCACTTATGGGCACAGCCTGGCCGTGTCGCCCTGGGGCGAGGTTCTGGTGGATGCCGGCACCACGCCGGGCGTTCACATTTTTGACATGGACCTGACGCTGGTAGAGGATGCGCGGAGAAAAATTCCATCGCTCTCCCATATCCGGGACTTTCACGGGCCCTGACCGCAAAACCTGATGACCGAAGACGCCAACAATCCCCTTGCGGTGGCCCTGTTCAGCGAGCTGCTGACCGCCGACCAGCTTCTGCGCAACCGGCTGAGCCGGGTGTTGCCCAAGGGGATGGAGATCTCGCATTTCTCGGTGCTGAACCATCTGGCCTTTGTCCATGATGAGCGCAGCCCGGCGCAGTTGGCCGATACCTTCCACGTCACCCGCGGGGCGATGACCAATACGCTGAGCAAGCTGGAATGGGCCGGCTATGTGCATATCCGTCCCGATTGGGACGATGCCCGGCGCAAGATGGTGGCGATCAGCCCGGCGGGCAAACAGGCGCGCGATCAGGCGGTGGCGGCGATCACGCCGATGATCAACCAGGTGGTGGGAGAGGTCGGCGCCGACAAGGTGCGTGCGGCGCTGCCGGTGCTGCGCGATCTGCGGCTGCGGCTGGAACAGGGCGAGTAGGGCGGCGAACAGCCCGTCATTCAGCCTCTGTTACCCGGCCCAGGGCCGGGCCGCGCCAGACCTTTCTCATTTTACGGCTGTCCTCAGCTCCGCTTCACGCTCGCGGTGACGTAGTTCACGCTCAGGTCGCGGTCGGAAATGCTCCAGCGCCAGGACACCGGGTTGAACACGAAGCCCTTGCGGTCCACCGGCTCCACCCCCGATTTCACCAGGAGGTCATAGAGCTCGTCCGGGGTGATGAACTTCGACCATTCGTGCGTCCCGCGCGGCAGCCAGCGCATCACCACCTCGGCGCCGAGGATCGCCACGGCAAAGGATTTCGGGTTGCGGTTGATGGTCGAACAGATGTGCAGCCCGCCCGGTTTCAACAGTTGCCGGCAGGCGGACAGGTAGGACAGCGGATCGGCCACATGCTCCACCACCTCCATGTTCAGCACCACGTCGAACTGTTCGCCCGCCTCGGCCAGCGCCTCGGCGGTGGTGTGGCGATAGTCGATCTCCAGCCCCGATTGTTCCGCGTGGATGCGGGCCACCGGCAGGTTACCCTCGGCGGCATCGGCGCCGACCACCTCGGCCCCCAACCGCGCCATCGGCTCCGACAGCAGCCCGCCGCCGCAGCCGATATCCAGAACCCTGAGCCCGGCAAACGGCGCCTGCGCCGACAAGTCGCGTTCGAACTCCCCCGCGATCTGGCGGGTGATATAGTCCAGCCGGCAGGGGTTGAGCATATGCAAGGGCTTGAACTTGCCGGACGGATCCCACCATTCGGCGGCCATCGCCTCGAATTTAGCGATCTCCGAAGGGTCGACCGTGGTTTGTGACGCTTGCATTCCGTTCACCATTCGCTCTTTTATCCTGAGACGTTATATAGGGCTGTAATGGACAAATCCCCGGATCAAAAGCGCGCGGTGCAATACCTCTACCCGCCCTTCGACCCTTTCGACCAGCGGATGGTCGATGTCGGGCAGGGGCACAGCATCTATGTGGAGCAATGCGGCAACCCGCACGGCATCCCCGTGGTGGTGCTGCACGGCGGGCCGGGCGGCGGCTGCAGCCCGGCGATGCGGCGCTATTTCGACCCGGAGGTCTACCGGGTGGTGCTGTTCGACCAACGCGGCTGCGGCCGCTCGCGGCCCCACGCGGCGATCACCGACAACACCACCTGGCACCTGGTCGCGGATATCGAGCGGATCCGGCGGCTGCTGGGCATCGACAGCTGGATCGTCTTCGGCGGCAGCTGGGGTGCGACGCTGTCGCTGGTTTATGCCCAGACCCATCCGGAGCGGGTGACCCACCTGGTGCTGCGCGGCGTGTTCCTGATGACCCAGGGCGAGCTGGACTGGTTCTACGGCGGCGGCGCCGGCCGGTTCTGGCCCGAGACCTGGGCGCGTTTCGTGGCGCCGATTCCGGAGAACGAGCGCGGCGATCTGATCAAAGCGTACAACAAACGCCTGTTTTCGGGCGATCTGGCGCAGGAGACGAAATACGCCCGCGCCTGGTCGGCCTGGGAAAACGCGCTGGCCTCGATCCATTCCAACGGCCAGTCGGGCGAAAGCCCCGGCCATTACGCCCGCGCCTTCGCCCGGCTGGAGAATCACTATTTCGCCAATGCCGGGTTCCTGGAGTTCGACGGGCAGATTCTGGCCAACATGGGCCGGATTTCCCACATTCCCGGCGTCATCGTGCAGGGCCGATACGACATGATCTGTCCGCCGAGCGCGGCCTGGAAGCTGAGCGAACTTTGGCCGATGTCGGAGTTGAAGATGGTGCGCAATGCGGGCCATGCTCTGTCGGAGCCCGGAATCAGTGCCGAACTGGTGCGGGTAATGGATGGAATCGCGGAGGCGGTGGCATGACACGTCTGGATCGGCGCGCGCTTTTCACCTCGGGTGCTGCGGCGGCTCTGCTGGCGGCCACGGGCGTGTCGCTCGACGCGGCGCCGCGCCCGGGCGGGCGGCTGCGGCTGGCGGTGCCGCGCGACGGCAGTCTGGAGCAGGTGGCGCGCGGCGCCATTTTCGACGGGCTGGCCGAGATCGGCCCCGATGGCGTGCTGCGGCCTGAGCTGGCGGTCAACTGGCAGGGCAGCGCCGATGCGCGCGTCTGGACGTTCGAGCTGCGCGGCGATGTGGCCTTCCATGACGGCCAGGCGTTGCGCGCCGAGGATGCCGTGGCCTCGGTCCGTGCCTGGGCCGTGCCCGGTGTGACCCGGATCGAGGCGACCGGGCCGCTGTCGCTGCGGATCGAGCTGGCCGGGGGCAATCCCGACCTTCCCTATCATCTGGCCGCGCCCGGCCGCATCGTGGCCCCCGGGGGCGCGGTCGACATGCCGCTGGAGCGGGCGGTCGGCACCGGCGCCTATCGCGTGGCCCAGGCGCAGGCGGGGCGGAGCTTCCGCGCCACCCGCGTGGCCGACCACTACAGACAGGGGCGCGCCGGCTGGGCCGAAACGGTCGAGGTGGTGGTGATCCCCGATGCGAATGTGCGCGCCGAGGCGCTGCGCGACGGGTTCGTCGATGTCGCCGCGCTGCCCGCGCCCGAGGGGCTGCTGGAGCGGGGCGAATTCCGCTATCACCCCTCGGTCGAGGACATGGCGCTGGCCGCCCATCGCGGGGTCGGCATCCCGCGGGTGATCGGTGCCCGGGCGCCGCTGGACGACGGGCGGATCGCCGAGCGGTGGTGGGTCGGGTGAGCGCCGCCCGGACGCAATAATCCCCGGCCTTGTGAGAGAGGGCTTGAAGACTCAGGCCGCGCGGCGTATATGCCCTTTCAACAGCGGCGCGTCAGGCTCTGGCCTGGGGCACCACCGGATAATGTATGACGGGCCGCGGGCCCGTTTTTTTGTGTTTGGACGATATGACCAACGACCTGATAGCAAAGGCTGCGATCGACCGGCGTCTGGCCGAGATCATCGCCCCCGTGATCGAGGATCTGGGGTTCGAGCTGGTCCGTGTGCGCCTGATGTCGGGCAAATCCACCACCCTGCAGGTGATGGCCGACAAGGAAGGCGGCGGCATCGAAGTGGACGATTGCGCCGAGATTTCCAACGCCATCAGCGCGGTTCTGGATGTCGAGGATCCGATCCTGGATGCCTATACGCTGGAGGTGTCCAGCCCGGGCATCGACCGGCCGCTGACCCGGCTGAAGGATTTCGACACCTTCGAGGGCTATGAGGCCAAGCTGGAAACCGCCGATCTGATCGACGGCCGCCGCCGTTTCAAGGGGGTGCTGGCCGGTATCGACGGCAACGAGGTTCTGATCAACATCGACAAGGACGGCGAAGAGGTCACTATCGGCCTCGACTTCGACTGGCTGAGCGATGCCAAGCTGGTCCTGACCGACGAGCTGATCAAGGAAATGCTGCGCCAGCGCAAGGCCGCCGGCACGCTGGACGAAGACAAATTTGACGAAATCGAGACCGAAGGGTCCGCCCAGGAGGACATGTGATGGCAATCACTTCCGCAAACCAGCTTGAGCTTTTGCAGACCGCCGAGGCGGTGGCCCGCGAAAAGATGATCGACCCCGGTCTGGTGGTCGAGGCGATGGAAGAAAGCCTGTCGCGCGCCGCCAAGAGCCGCTACGGCGCCGAGATGGACATCCGCGTCCACATCGACCGCAAGACCGGCAAGGCAACCTTTACCCGCGTCCGCACCGTGGTCGAGGATGACGAGCTCGAGAACTACCAGGCGGAAATGACCGTCGAGCAGGCCAAGCAGTACATGGCCGATCCTCAGGTGGGTCAGCAGTTCGTCGAAGAGGTGCCGCCGGTCGAAATGGGCCGGATCGCCGCGCAATCGGCCAAGCAGGTGATCCTGCAGAAGGTCCGCGAGGCCGAGCGCGACCGCCAGTACGAGGAATTCAAGGATCGTGCCGGCACCATCATCAACGGCGTCGTCAAGCGCGAGGAATACGGCAACGTCATCGTCGACGTGGGCTCGGGCGAGGCGATCCTGCGCCGCAACGAGAAGATCGGCCGCGAAAGCTATCGCCCGAACGACCGCATCCGCTGCTACATCAAGGACGTGCGCCGCGAGCCGCGCGGGCCGCAGATCTTCCTGTCGCGCACCGCGCCGGAGTTCATGGCCGAGCTGTTCAAGATGGAAGTGCCGGAAATCTACGACGGCATCATCGAGATCAAGGCAGTGGCCCGCGATCCGGGCTCGCGCGCGAAAATCGCCGTCGTGTCCTATGACGGTTCGATCGACCCGGTCGGCGCCTGCGTGGGTATGCGCGGCAGCCGCGTGCAGGCGGTCGTGAACGAGCTTCAGGGCGAAAAGATCGACATCATCCCGTGGTCCGAGGATATGCCGACCTTCCTCGTGAACGCGCTGCAGCCGGCCGAAGTGTCGAAAGTGGTGCTGGACGAGGAAGCCGGCAAGATCGAGGTCGTGGTGCCTGAAGAGCAGCTTTCGCTGGCAATCGGCCGGCGTGGCCAGAACGTGCGTCTGGCGTCGCAGCTGACCGGCCTCGACATCGACATCATGACCGAGGAAGAGGAAAGCGCCCGCCGCCAGAAGGAATTCGAGGCGCGCACCGGGCTGTTCATGGAAACCCTCGATCTGGACGAGTTCTTTGCCCAGCTGCTGGTCTCCGAAGGCTTTACCAACCTCGAAGAGGTCGCCTATGTGGAGCTGGACGAACTGCTGGTGATCGACGGCGTCGACGAGGGCACCGCCGAGGAACTGCAGGCCCGCGCCCGCGACTACCTGGAAGCCCAGGCCAAGGCGGCGCTGGACAACGCGCGCGCGCTGGGGGTCGAGGATAGCCTGGTTGAATTCGACGGCCTGACACCCCAGATGATCGAGGCGCTGGCCAAGGACGGCGTCAAGACGCTGGAAGATTTCGCAACCTGCGCCGACTGGGAGCTGGCCGGCGGCTGGACCACGGTCGACGGCGAGCGGGTCAAGGACGACGGTATTCTCGAACCCTTCGACGTCTCGCTGGAAGAGGCGCAGAACATGGTCATGACCGCGCGCATCCTGCTCGGCTGGGTCGACCCGGAGGAGCTGGAGGCCGAGGCCGAAGAAGGGGCCGAGGGTGAAGAAGGCGAGGCCGCCGAGGCCGGCGACACCGGCGAAGCTGAAGCGGAGGCCGGGGCCTGATCCCAGGCCCCGTGGGGTCCGACATGGGTCGCGGTGGCGTCTCGAAAGACCGGCAGGACGGTCCTGAGCGGAAATGCATCGCCACGGGCGAGGTGACTCCCAAGCATGGGCTGATCCGGTTCGTGGCGGGGCCCGACGGCACCGTCGTGCCCGATATCCTGGGCAAGCTGCCGGGCCGCGGCACCTATGTCGCCGCCGACCGGGCGGCGCTGCAGCAGGCGGTGGACAAGAATCTGTTCGCCCGCGGTCTGAAGCAGCAGGTGAAGGTGCCGGCCGATCTGGTCGACGTCGTGGAGGGGCTGCTGGCCCGCCGGGTGGTCGATCTGATCAGCCTGGCGCGCAAGTCCGGCGCCGCGGTGGCGGGCTATGAAAAAGTCAAAAGCTGGCTCGACAAGGATGAGGCCGAAGTGCTGATCCAGGCGGTCGATGGTTCGGGCCGGGGAAAATCGAAGCTCAGCACGCCGCATTTCGGCCGCTACATCGGATGGCTGACCGCGGACGAGCTGGGCATGGCCTTTGGCCGTGAAACTGTGATACATGCGGCGCTGGCCTCTGGTGGACTCGGCAAACGTGTTGTAGAGGAAGCGCAACGCTTGCGTGGAATGCGCGAAACGGACGGCGGCAGCGGCCGCCGGGAAGGAAAAAGAGCTTTATGAGCGATAGTGACGGCAAAAAGACTTTGGGTCTGCGTGGTGGTCCCCGTTCGGGGAACGTGAAACAGAGTTTCAGCCATGGGCGGACAAAGAATGTCGTGGTGGAAACCAAGCGGAAGCGCGTTGTCGTGCCGAAGCCCGGTGGCGCCAAATCGTCTGGCGCGGGCTCTGCCAAGGTGGGCGATCCGTCGCGCCGTCCCGCCGGGATTTCCGATGCCGAGATGGAGCGCCGCCTGAAGGCGCTGCAGGCCGCCAAGGCCCGCGAGGCCGACGAGGCCCGCCAGCGCGAGGAAGAAGAGCGCCAGCGCGCCGAGGAGCGTGAACGCCGCCGCGCCGAAGCCGAGGCCAAGGAGCGTGAACAGCGCGAAGCCGAAGAGCGCGCCCGCCAGAAGGCCGAGGACGAAGAGCGCAAGCGTCGCGAGGCCGAAGAGGCCGCCAAGCGCGCTGCCGCCGCGCCGGCCGAACCGGCCGCCGCCAAACCCGACGCAGGCCGCGGCAAGCCCGCCGGTGGCGGTGCCGCGACGCCGCGCAAGACCGAGCGCGAGCAGCCGGCGCGTGCGCCGCGCAACAAGGGCCGTGACGACGGCGGCCGCCGCTCGGGCAAGCTGACCCTGAATCAGGCGCTTTCGGGCGGCGAGGGTGGCCGGCAACGGTCGATGGCGGCGATGAAGCGCAAGCAGGAGCGCGCCCGGCAAAAGGCCATGGGCGGCAATGTCGAGCGCGAAAAGGTTGTGCGCGACGTTCAGCTCCCCGAGACCATCGTGGTGAGCGAACTGGCCAACCGTATGGCCGAACGCGTCGCCGATGTGGTCAAGTCGCTGATGAACATGGGCATGATGGTCACGCAGAACCAGTCCATCGACGCCGACACCGCCGAGCTGATCATCGAGGAATTCGGCCACAAGGTCGTCCGCGTGTCGGACGCCGACGTGGAAGACGTGATCCAGCAGGAAGAGGACAAGCCCGAAGACCTGCAGGCGCGTCCGCCGGTCATCACCATCATGGGCCACGTCGACCACGGCAAGACCTCGCTGCTCGATGCGATCCGCAACGCCAACGTGACCGCAGGCGAAGCCGGCGGGATCACCCAGCATATCGGCGCCTATCAGGTCGAGAGCAAAGGCGGCGATGTGCTGACCTTCCTCGATACGCCGGGCCACGCCGCCTTTACCTCGATGCGCTCGCGCGGCGCGCAGGTGACGGATATCGTCGTGCTGGTGGTGGCCGCCGACGACTCGGTGATGCCGCAGACCATCGAGGCGATCAATCACGCCAAGGCCGCCGAAGTGCCGATGATCGTGGCGATCAACAAGATCGACAAGCCGGAGGCCAACGCCGACAAGGTGCGCACCGAGCTGCTGCAGCACGAGGTCATCGTCGAAAAGATGTCCGGCGAAGTGCAGGACGTCGAGGTTTCGGCCGTCACCGGCCAGGGGCTGGACGAGCTGCTGGAATCGATCGCGCTGCAGGCTGAGATCCTGGAACTCAAGGCGAACCCGAACCGGGCTGCCGAGGGGGCCGTGATCGAGGCGCAGCTGGACGTGGGCCGCGGTCCCGTCGCCACCGTTCTGGTTCAGAACGGCACCCTGCACCAGGGCGACATCTTTGTCGTCGGTGAGCAGTACGGTAAGGTCCGCGCGCTGGTGAACGACAAGGGCGAGCGGGTCAAGGATGCCGGCCCCTCGGTTCCGGTCGAGGTTCTGGGCCTGAACGGCACGCCCGAGGCCGGCGACGTGCTGAACGTGGTCGAGACCGAGGCGCAGGCGCGCGAGATCGCCGAATACCGCGCCGATGCCGCCAAGGAAAAACGCGCCGCTGCCGGGGCCGCCACCACGCTCGAACAGCTGATGGCCAAGGCCAAGGAAGACGAGAACGTGTCGGAGCTGCCGATCCTGGTGAAGGCCGACGTGCAGGGCTCTGCCGAGGCCATCGTTCAGGCGATGGAAAAGATCGGCAACGACGAGGTGCGTGTACGCGTGCTGCACTCCGGCGTCGGCGCCATCACCGAGAGCGATATCGGTCTGGCCGAAGCCTCGGGCGCGCCGGTCATCGGTTTCAACGTCCGGGCCAATGCGCCTGCGCGCAACACCGCCAACCAGAAGGGCGTGGAGATCCGCTATTACTCGGTGATCTACGATCTGGTCGACGACGTGAAAGCGGCGGCCTCGGGCCTGCTGTCGGCCGAGATCCGAGAAAACTTCATCGGCTATGCCGAGATCAAAGAGGTGTTCAAGGTCACCGGCGTCGGCAAGGTGGCTGGCTGTCTGGTCACCGAGGGCGTCGCCCGCCGGTCGGCCGGTGTGCGCCTGCTGCGCGACAACGTGGTGATCCACGAAGGCACGCTGAAGACCCTCAAGCGCTTCAAGGACGAGGTTGCCGAGGTGCAGTCCGGTCAGGAATGCGGCATGGCGTTCGAAAGCTACGACGATATCCGTCCGGGCGACGTGATCGAGATCTTCGAACGCGAGGAAGTGACCCGCACGCTGGACTGACTTGCGTCTTCAGGCTGAAAATGAAAAAGGGACGGCGCAGTGCGCCGTCCCTCTTTTTTGGGGCCGACTGCGGATCCGCTTGCCTATGCTGCGGTCCTGACAGGTTTGCCTTCATAGATACTGTGGCCAACCCGGACGGCAATTCTGCCGTCAGGCAATGACCGAACAAAAACACCTTGCACCGATACACAGCTTCCAACTGTGATGGTCCGGAGCATGACGGATCCTCCTCATACATGCTGGAAATTGCATCATACACCGAACAGGCCAATTTCCCTATATACAAAACGCCCGAAAATTAGCCGCGAGATCGCACGGACGCACAAAATATAGTGAAAATATGTTAACCAATAGCAAAATAGGCATATTTCCCCGGCTGGACCGCGTGCCTGCCGGTCCCGGTCACAGCCAGTCGCGCAGGATCGGGAGCAGCGGCACGTCGGCGGCTGGCATCGGGTAGTCGCGCAGATCGGCTGCGCGTACCCATTTCAGCGCCTGCCCCTCGCGCGCCTGCGGGATGCCCTGCCATTTGCGGCAGGCGAACAGCGGCATCAGCAGGTGGAAATCCTCGTAGCTGTGGCTGGCAAAGGTCAGCGGCGCCAGGCAGGAGGACCAGGTGTTGATGCCCAGCTCCTCCTCCAGCTCGCGGATCAGCGCGGCTTCCGGCGTCTCGCCGGGTTCGACCTTGCCGCCGGGAAACTCCCACAGGCCCGCCATCGATTTACCCTCGGGCCGCTGCGCCAGCAGTACCCGGCCGTCGACATCGATCAGCGCAACGGCAGACACCAGAACCGTTTTCACGATCTGTAATCCGCGTTGATCTGGATGTAGCCGTGGGTAAGATCGCAGGTCCAGACGGTGGCCTGCCCGTCGCCCAGCCCCAGGTCGACCGCGATCACCAGCTCCTGCCCCTTCATGTAGGTGGCGGCATCCTCTTCCTTGTAGTCGGGCGAGACCCAGCCTTTCTCGGCGACCAGGATATCGCCGAACCGGATGGTCAGCCGGTCGCGGTCAGCCGCCGCGCCGGATTTGCCGATCGCCATCACGACGCGGCCCCAGTTCGGGTCTTCGCCGGCGATGGCGGTCTTGACCAGCGGCGAATTGGCGATGGCCAGCCCGTGCACCTTGGCGTCGGCATCGGAGGTGGCGCCGGTGACCCGGATTTCCACGAACTTAGTGGCGCCCTCGCCATCGCGCACGACCTGCTGCGCAAGGTCCAGCATCACCCCGTGAAGCGCCGCTTGGAACCCGGCGTCGCCGGTCGCATCCACGCCCGCGGCGCCGGTGGCTGCCAGCATCAGGCTGTCGGAGGTGGAGGTATCGCTGTCCACGGTGATGCAGTTGAAGGTCTTGTCCGTCAGTTTCGACAGCAGCGCTTGCAGCGCGGCCTGATCGTAGCCCGCGTCGGTGAAGATATAGACCAGCATCGTCGCCATATCCGGCGCGATCATGCCGGAGCCCTTGGCGATCCCGGCGATCCGTACCGGTTTGCCGCCGATCTCCACCTCGGCGCTGGCCCCCTTGGCAAAAGTGTCGGTGGTCATGATCGCCCGCGCCGCATCCTCGATGGCGGTGTCGGAGAGCGCGCCGTTGAGCTCTGCCAGTTTCTCCACGATCCGATCGTGCGGCAGCGGTTCCCCGATCACACCGGTGGAGGCGGTGAACACACGTCCCTCCGGCACGCCGGTGGCCTCGGCGACGGCCGCTGTGATCGCGGCGACCGAGGCCTGGCCGTAATGGCCGGTGAAGGCGTTGGAGTTCCCCGAATTGACCAGGATCGCCGCCGGGCCGTCGCTGGCACCGCCCAGTTTTTCCTGACAGTCCAGCACCGGCGCCGACCGGGTGGCGGATTTGGTGAACACACCGGCGATGGCCGTGCCCGGCTGCAGCACCGCCAGCATAACGTCGGTGCGGCCCGTGTAGCGCACACCGGCGGCGGCAGAGGCAAAGCGGACACCGCCGATCAGCGGCAGCTCCGGAAAACTGGCGGGCGCCAGAGGCGAAACATCAGTGATCTTGCCCACGCGGTCAGTCCTTCAACAGATCCACGTTCTGGATCATGGCGGGCTCCAGCCCTTCGACTTCGGGGCGTTCGACGTCGGCGCCGGCGACCAGTTCGTCGACCCGGTCGGAAACGGCCTGCTGCCGCAGTTCCCCGGCCAGCTCCTCACGCACGCTGTCGAACGCAGGGGCTTCCATGGCGCGGGTTTCGTTCAGCTTGACCACATGCCAGCCGAACTGGGTCTGCACCGGGCGCGAGACCTGGCCGGGTTGCATTTCCATCACCGCGGCCTCGAATTCCGGCACCATCATGCCCTTGCTGAACCACCCCAGCGCGCCGCCGTTGGGGCCGGAGGGGCCGGTCGATTTCTCTTTCGCCAGCTCGGCGAAGTCTGCGCCGCCGTCCAGCTCCGCCTTGAGCGCGTTGGCCTCTTCCTCGGTCTCGACCAGGATATGGGCGGCGTTGTATTCCTGTTCGTCGTAGCCTTCGCCATACTTGGCGTCATAGGCGGCCTTCAGATCCTCGTCGCTGGCAGCCGCCGCCATGATCTTTTCGATCTCTTCGGCGGCCAGCAGCGAGCGCCGCTCGTTTTCCAGCGACAGCTTCACGGCCTTCGGCTCTTCATCGCCGTAGGCCTGCTGCAGCGCGCTTTGCTGAATCAGCTGCTCGACGATCGCGTCAAAAAGCACCTCGGGGGGCAGCTGCTGATACTGCTGCGGCAGCGACGCGCGGGCGATGATCACATGCCCCAGCTTGATCTCCTGCCCGTTGACGCGGGCGACCACGGTGTCGGCGCCGGGGGTCTCGGCTTGCGCGGGCAGCGCCAGTGCGGCGGCGACGGCCAGGGCGGGCAGGAAGGTGAGACCTTTGAGCATTGAATCGTCCTATCGTTGGGCCGCGGCAGGGCGCGGCGTTGACACTGTTTCCACCGCCCCTTACATCGCCTTAGGGCCGACGTCAGGACCGTCTTTCCCCCAGTATCTATGGGTTGTGCGCAGGACGGGCAAGTCTGACAAGACCAGGATGAAGTCAGAGCCGCTGGAGAAAATATGCTGGGTATCGGAACACTCGCCAAAAAGGTCTTCGGCACGCCGAACGACCGCAAGATCAAGGCGACCCGCCCGCTGGTCGAAAAGATCAACGCGCTGGAACCGGAGTTCGAGAAACTCAGCGACGAGGGGCTCAGGGACAAGACCGCGGACCTGCGCAAGCGCGCGCAGGAGGGCGAGAGCCTGGACGACCTGCTGCCCGAGGCCTTTGCCAACGTTCGCGAGGGCGCCAGGCGGGCGCTGGGGCTGCGCGCCTTCGACACCCAGCTGATGGGCGGCATCTTCCTGCATCAGGGCAATATCTCGGAAATGAAGACCGGCGAGGGCAAGACGCTGGTCGCCACCTTCCCGGCCTATCTGAACGCGCTGATGGGCAAGGGCGTGCACGTGGTCACGGTGAACGACTACCTGGCCAAGCGCGACAGCGAATGGATGGGCAAGGTCTACGAGGCGCTGGGGATGCGCGCCGACGTGATCTGGTCGGGCATGGGCAACGCCGAAAAGATCCAGGCCTACGAGGCCGACGTGACCTACGGCACCAACAACGAGTTCGGCTTCGACTATCTGCGCGACAACATGAAGTCCGAGCTGAGTGAGCTGTTCCAGAAAGAGCATTACTTCGCCATCGTGGACGAGGTCGACAGCATCCTGATCGACGAGGCGCGGACGCCGCTGATCATCTCCGGCCCCGCCGACGACCGCTCCGAGCTGTATACCACCATCGACGCGATCATTCCGCTGCTGTCGGAGGATCACTACGAGGTCGACGAAAAGACCCGCGGCGTGACCTTTACCGAGGACGGCAACGAGTTTCTGGAAGAGCAGCTGCATGTCCGCGGACTGCTGGAAGAGGGCCAGACCCTCTACGATCCGGAAAGCACGACCATCGTGCACCACGTCAATCAGGGCCTGCGCGCGCATAAGCTCTTTCAGAAGGACAAGGATTACATCGTCCGCAACGGCGAGGTGGTGCTGATCGACGAATTCACCGGCCGGATGATGCCGGGCCGCCGCCTGTCCGAGGGCCTGCACCAGGCCATCGAGGCCAAGGAACAGGTGGAGATCCAGCCCGAGAACGTGACGCTGGCCAGCGTCACCTTCCAGAACTTCTTCCGCCTGTATGAAAAGCTGGCCGGGATGACCGGCACCGCGATCACCGAGGCCGAGGAATTCGCCGAGATCTACGGCCTGGGCGTGGTCGAGGTTCCGACCAACCGTCCGATCGCCCGGATCGACGAAGACGATCAGGTGTTCCGCACCACGGCCGAGAAATACAAGGCCATCATCGAAGAGATCAAAACGGCCCACGAAAAGGGCCAGCCGGTTCTGGTCGGCACCACCTCGATCGAGAAATCGGAAGTGCTGTCCAACATGCTGGATCAGGCGGGGATCAAGCACAACGTGCTGAACGCCCGCCAGCACGAACGCGAGGCCGAGATCGTCGCCGACGCCGGCCGCATGGGCGCGGTGACCATCGCCACCAACATGGCCGGCCGCGGCACCGACATCCAGCTTGGCGGCAACGTCGACATGAAGGTGATGGAGGCGCTGGAACAGAACCCGGACGCCGATCCGGCGGAAATCCGCGCGGCCGAAGAGGCCAAGCATGCCGAGGAAAAGCAAAAGGTGATCGAGGCCGGCGGTCTCTTTGTCATCGCCTCCGAACGGCACGAAAGCCGCCGCATCGACAACCAGCTGCGCGGCCGCTCCGGCCGTCAGGGCGACCCGGGGCGCACCGTGTTCTTCCTGTCTCTGGAAGACGACCTGATGCGCATCTTCGGCTCCGAACGGCTGGACAAGGTGCTCAAGACGCTGGGGCTGAAGGAAGGCGAGGCCATCGTCCACCCCTGGGTCAACAAATCGCTGGAGCGCGCCCAGGCCAAGGTCGAAGGCCGCAACTTCGACATGCGCAAGAACATCCTCAAGTTCGACGATGTGATGAACGACCAGCGCAAGGTGATCTTTGCCCAGCGGCGCGAGATCATGGCGGCAAAGGACCTCTCCGACATTGCCGCCGACATGCGCCACCAGGTGATCGACGACCTGATCGACGCCTATATGCCGCCGAAATCCTACGCCGATCAGTGGGATACCGAGGGCCTCTATGCCCAGGTGATCGAGAAACTGGGCCTCGACGTGCCGGTGATCGAATGGGCCGCCGAGGAAGGCGTGGATGACGAAGAGATCCGCGAACGCCTGGTCAAGGCCAGCGACGAGATGATGGCAAAGAAGGCCATCGATTTCGGTTCGGAAAACATGCGCCAGATCGAAAAGCAGGTGCTGCTGCAGACCATCGACACCAAGTGGCGCGAACACCTGGTGACGCTGGAACATCTGCGCTCGGTCATCGGGTTCCGCGGCTATGCGCAGCGCGATCCGCTCAACGAGTACAAGACCGAAAGCTTCCAGCTGTTCGAAGGCATGCTCGACGGGCTGCGCGAAACCGTGACCCAGCAGCTTGCCCATGTGCGCCCGCTGAGCGAGGAAGAGCAGCGCCAGATGCTGGCGCAGTTTGCCGCCGAGCAGAACGCGCTGCAGCAACAGGCCGACGCCGCCGAGGCCCAGGCCGAAGGCGCCGCCGCACCGGAGGCCTCCGGTGCCATCCCGGGCTTCGTCGAAGACGATCCCAGCACCTGGGGCAACCCCGGCCGGAACGAGAAATGCCCCTGCGGCAGCGGCAAGAAATTCAAGCACTGCCACGGACGGCTGGCCTGAGACGCGGGCCACCTGTCAAGAAACTGCCCGAATGACTCCCCCCGGCGGCCACATCATGGCCGTCTTTCCGGGGCACATCTGAGCGGACCCGATTGGTGACGGAGGATGTGATGTCCAGCAGATTGCGTTTGATTGGCCTGGCCGGCGGCACCGTGGCCTGTGCGCTGGGCATCGGCTTTCTGATGCAGCGCGGCCAGCCCGTGCCGCCGCCGATTTCCGGACCCGCGCCGCAATCGGCACAGGAGGCACCGGCGCCCAAGGCCAAGCCGACCCGCCCGTCGCCGGACCGGATCCGCCTCGCCGAGAGCGAAGAGCTGGATATCGAAAAGATCGCGCTCACCTCCGCCGCGCCTGATACGCCTGTCGCGGACGAGATGCCGCATCGCCCGGCGGCCCCGGCAAAGCCAGCCTCGGCGCCCGCGCCGGACGCCGCCCTGCCCAGCACGCCGGAAGATCCCGACATGCCGGCGCTGGGCTGCGAGGTGACGGCCCAGGCCGTGCCCGGCCCCAAGGCGATGGTCGATTTCAAGGTTTCCGCCCCCTGTCAGGGCAATGCCCGGCTGGTGGTGCATCATAACGGCATGACCTTCTCCTCCGTCACCGACGGGGACGGCAACCTGGACGTGGCGATCCCGGCGCTGGCCGAACGCGCGGTGTTCATCGCCGCCTTTGACAATGGCGACGGCGCCGTGGCCACCGCCCGGGTGGCCGACATCGGCGATTACGATCGTGTCGTGCTGCAATGGCAGGGCAAGGACGGGTTCGAGATCCACGCCCGCGAATTCGGCGCCGCGTATGGCGGGCCCGGCCATGTCTGGTCCGGCGCGCAACCCAGCCCCGATTACGACCATACTACCGGCTCGGTGATCCGTCTGGGCACCGCCGATATGCTGTCGCCGCTTCTGGCCGAGGTCTATACCTTCCCCTCCGGCGCGGCCGACCGCAGCGGGTCCATCGCGCTGAGTATCGAGGCCGAGGTGACGGCGAACAATTGCGGTCGCGACATTTCCGCCCAGCTGCTGCAGCGCCAGGGCGAAGATCGCATCAAGACCCGCGAGCTGGAGCTGACCGTGCCCGATTGCGGCACCGTGGGCGACTTTCTGGTGTTGAATAATCTGCTGGATGACCTGAAGATCGCCGCGAAATAATCCGCGGCTAAATCAAGGTTTCACATGCATTGGTTCCGTGCGGCGGCTTCCGCCGCACTCCTTCTTTTTTCGCTTGCCCGCCCACTTGCGGCCCAGGATGTCACGCTGACCTCGCCCGACGGGGCGGTGGAAATCACCGGCAATCTGTTGGGCTTCGATGGCGAGTTCTATCGCGTCGACACCAAGTTCGGGGAACTGACGGTGGACGGCTCCGGCGTGTCCTGCGCCGGGCCCGGCTGCCCCAGCCTGACTGATTATGTGGCCGAGCTGGCGCTGTCCGGCTCCTCCACCATGGCCGAGGTTCTGCTGCCGGCGCTGGTCGAGGGGTTTGCCCTGCGCAACGGCTGGCGCGCCGCCCGCGAAACCCTCGACGGCAGCCATTTCCGCTATAGCCTCGCGCGCCCCGATACCGGCGCGGCCCTGGCGCATTTCACCTTCCGCGTGAGCAATACCGACGAAGGCTTTGCCGATCTGCTCGCCAACGAGGCGGATATCGTTCTCGCCCTGCGTGAGATCCGGACCGAGGAACGCCGCCGCGCCTTCGAGGCGGGGATGGGCGATATGACCGACGCCAACCGCAGCCGGGTGCTGGCGCTGGATGCGATGGTGCCGGTGGTGGCGCATGGCAATCCGGTGCGGCGCATCTCCACCCCCGATCTGGCCCGCATCTTTGCCGGAGAGCTGGTCAACTGGTCGGAGCTAGGCGGTCCCGACGCGCCGATCGACCTGCACCTGCCGGATGCCGGGTCGGGCCTGTCGCAGGCGGTGGAGGACCGGCTGCTGCGCCCTGCAGGGCTGAAGCTGACCGGCGAGATCCAGCGTCATGCCCGCAGCAGCGACCTGGCCCGTGCGGTCAGCGCCGATCCCTTTGCCATCGGCATCGCCAGCTATGCCGAAACCGGCACCGCGCGGGCGCTGACCCTGACCGGGTCCTGCGGATTCTCGCTCTCGGCCAGCCGGCGCACGATCAAGACCGAGGATTATCCGCTGGTCTCGCCGATGTTCCTCTATCTGCCTGCCCGCCGTCTGCCCAAGGTGGCGCGCGAGTTCATGCTCTACGTGCAAAGCCCGGCGGCGCAGATCGTGATCCGCCGCGCCGGTTTCGTCGATCAGGCGCCCGAGCGGATCGCGGTCAATGCCCAGGGCGACCGGCTGGCCAATGCCATCGCCACCGCCGGCGAAGAGGTGCCGCTGGATGAGCTGCAGCGCATGATCGAAACGCTGGGGTCGCTGACCCGGCTGACCACCTCGTTCCGGTTCGAGGCCGGATCGACCCGTCCAGATGCACAGTCGCGCGCCAATATCGCCCAGCTTGCCCGCGCCATCGAGATCGGCGTTTATGATGCGAAAACCCTTATGTTCGTGGGTTTCAGCGACGGCCAGGGGCCCGCGTCCGGCAACAGGAAAATCGCCCTGCGGCGCGCCGAGGCTGTGCGCAAGGCGGTGTTTGACGCGGTGGCCACGCCGGGCGATCCGCAGGTGGAGATGGTGGTGGAGGCCTTTGGCGAGGCGCTGCCGATGGCCTGCGACGACAGTGACTGGGGCCGCCAGGTGAACCGGCGCGTCGAGGTCTGGGTGCGGTAAACCTCCTATAAGGGGGCTACAGATAGCCCTCCGACCGGAAGCTCAGCTCGCGCGATTTGCCGACGATCAGGTGGTCGTGCAGCGCGATCCCCAGCGCCGCGCAGGCATCGTTGATCTTTTCGGTCATGCGGATGTCGGATGTGCTGGGGCTGGGATCGCCGGAGGGGTGGTTGTGCACCAGAATGAGGGCGGAGGCGTTCAGCTCCAGCGCCCGTTTGGCAACCTCGCGCGGGTAGACGGGCACATGATCGACGGTGCCGCGGGCTTGCTCTTCGTCCGCGATCAGCGTGTTCTTGGTGTCCAGAAAAAGCACGCGGAACTGCTCGGTATCGCGGTGCGACATGGTGGTGTGGCAATAATCCAGAACCGCGTCCCAGCTGGAAATCACGTGTCTTTTCATCACCCTGGCCCGCGCCATCCGGTGCGCTGCGGCCTCGACGATCTTCAGGTCCGCAATCACCGCCGGACCCACGCCCGGCACCGAGGCGAGCCGCTCCGGCGGCGCGGCGAGCACCCGGTTGAAGTCGCCGAACTGGTCCAGCAGGGCGCGCGCCACGGGCTTCACGTCGCGCCGCGGGATGGCGCGGAACAGCAGCAGCTCCAACAGCTCGTAATCCGGCATTGCCGCCGCGCCGCCCTCCATGAACCGCTCGCGCAGGCGCTGACGGTGATCGCGGATATAGGAGGGCAGGCGGCCTTTCGGCAGCGGCAGCTCCGGCGCCTCCTCCGGCGTGAAGAGGGAGCGGGAAGCATCGTCGAAGGCGCGCCGTCGGGTCATCGGCAGAGGATGCGCCCGTGTGGTAAATGCCGGGTTAATGGCTTGCCGCGCCTCGTGCGGCTGCAGCGAAATCCGGGGGGACAGGCGTGCACCCCCTGCGCACCGGGCGTGCACCGCAGCAGCGCAGAGCGGGGGAGGGGAAAGGTTGAAAAAGAAAAAGGCGCCGGAGGGCGCCTTTTACGGGGAGTGGTTAGAAGGAGTGAACGGCCGGGGCTCCGCCCGTTCGCAAGCGAAACGGTCCACTGGACCGTTTCCAGGGAGCTTGCTCACCCCTTCATCGAGTCCCAGAAGGATTTCACCGAAGAGAAGAACGTCTTGCTCTCCGGGTTGTTGTCCTCGCTCAGTTCGTCGAACTCGCGCAGGATCTCCTTCTGGCGGCTGGTCAGGTTCACCGGGGTTTCCACCGCCAGTTCGATGAACATGTCGCCGGTGCCGCCGCCGCGCAGGGCCGGCATGCCCTTGCCGCGCAGCCGCATCTGCCGGCCCGACTGGCTGCCCGCCGGGATCTGCACCCGGCCGCGGCCGCCGTCGATGGTCGGCACCTCGATCGCACCGCCCAGGGCGGCCTTCGACATGCTCACCGGCACCCGGCAATAGAGGTTCACCCCGTCGCGTTCGAACAGCTCATGCTGCGCCACCTCGACAAAGATGTAGAGGTCGCCGGTCGGCCCGCCGCGCATGCCCGCCTCGCCCTCTCCGGCGAGCCGGATACGGGTGCCGGTCTCGACGCCCGCGGGGATGTTGACGCTGAGCGCGCGGTCCTTCTCGATCCGGCCGGCGCCGGCACAGACCTTGCAGGGGTTGTTGATGATCTGCCCCATGCCGGAACAGGTCGGACAGGTCCGCTCGACGGTAAAGAAGCCCTGCTGCGCGCGCACCTTGCCCATGCCCGAACAGGTCGGGCAGGTGGTCGGCTCGGCACCGCCTTCGGCGCCGGTGCCCTCGCAGGCCGAACAGGCCACCGAGGTGGGCACGTTGATGGTCTTCTGCACGCCGGAATAGGCCTCTTCCAGCGTCACCCGCAGGTTATACCTCAGGTCGGAACCGCGCGTGGCACGCTGGCGGCCGCGCTGACCACCCATGAAATCGCCGAACAGATCGTCGAACACATCCGAAAAGGCGCTGGAGAAATCACCGCCGCCGCCGAACCCGGCACCGCCGGGGCGCGGCCCGCCGCCGCCCATCCCACCTTCGAAGGCGGCATGGCCGAAGCGGTCGTAGGCGGCCTTTTTTTCGGCGTCCTTGAGAATCTCATAGGCCTCGTTGGCCTCTTTGAACTGCGCCTCGGCATCGGGGTTGTCCGCGTTGCGGTCGGGGTGCAGCTCCTTGGCCTTCTTGCGATAGGCTTTCTTGATCTCGTCGGCCGATGCGCCCTTGGACACGCCCAGAACGTCGTAATAGTCGCGTTTTGACATCGGTCATCTTCCTTTTTCCGGAACGAAAGCGGGCCGGCCCGGAGACCGGACCGGCCCGCCCTGGCCCGGTGTTACGCCTTACGAACGCTTGTCATCGTCCAGGTCTTCGAACTCGGCATCGACGATGTCGTCGTCGCCGGGGCCGGCGTCGGCCGCTGCCGGTTCGTCGGCTGCGGCTTCATCCTGGCTGGCCTTGTAGATGGCTTCGCCCAGTTTCATCGCCGCTTCGGTGACGTTCTGGATGCCCGACTTGATCTTCTCGGCGTCGACGTCTTCCTTCTCCAGGTCGTCCTTCAGCGCGGCGACGGCCAGTTCGATCACCTCGATGGTCGAGGGGTCGACCTTGTCGCCATGCTCCTCGACCGATTTCTCGGTCGAATGGATCAGGCTTTCGGCCTGGTTGCGGGCTTCGATCAGCTCGCGGCGGGCCTTGTCTGCCTCGGCGTTCTCCTCGGCGTCCTTGACCATCTTGTCGATGTCCTCGTCCGACAGACCGCCCGATGCCTGGATGGTGATCTTCTGCTCCTTGCCGGTGCCCTTGTCCTTGGCCGACACCGAGACGATGCCGTTGGCGTCGATGTCGAAGGTCACCTCGATCTGCGGCATGCCGCGCGGCGCCGGCGGGATGTCTTCCAGATTGAACTGGCCGAGCATCTTGTTGTCGGCGGCCATTTCCCGTTCGCCCTGGAACACGCGGATTGTCACCGCGCTCTGGTTGTCCTCGGCGGTCGAGAAGACCTGGCTCTTCTTGGTCGGGATGGTGGTGTTGCGGTCGATCAGGCGGGTGAACACGCCGCCCAGGGTTTCGATCCCCAGCGACAGCGGGGTCACGTCGAGCAGGACCACATCCTTGACGTCGCCCTGCAGCACGCCGGCCTGAATGGCGGCGCCCATGGCAACCACTTCGTCCGGGTTCACACCCTTGTGCGGCTCCTTGCCGAAGAACTTGGTGACCTCTTCGATCACTTTCGGCATCCGGGTCTGACCGCCGACCAGGACAACCTCGTCCACGTCGGAGGCGGAGATGCCGGCGTCTTTCAGGGCCGCGGCGCAGGGCTTCAGCGAGGCCTTGATCAGGTCAGAGACCAGGCTTTCCAGCTTGGCGCGGGTCAGCTTCATCACCATGTGCAGCGGCGCGCCGTCGGAGCCCATCGAGATGAACGGCTGGTTGATCTCGGTCTGGCTGGAGCTGGACAGCTCGATCTTGGCCTTTTCGGCGGCTTCCTTCAGACGCTGCAGCGCCATCTTGTCCTTGGTCAGGTCGACGCCATGCTCTTTCTTGAACTCGTCAGCGAGGTAGTTGACGATCCGCATGTCGAAGTCTTCGCCGCCCAGGAAGGTGTCGCCGTTGGTCGACTTCACCTCGAACAGGCCGTCGTCGATTTCCAGGATGGTCACGTCGAAGGTACCGCCGCCAAGGTCATAGACCGCGATGGTGTGAGTGTTTTCCTTGTCCAGGCCATAGGCCAGCGCGGCGGCGGTCGGTTCGTTGATGATCCGCAGCACTTCCAGACCGGCGATCTTGCCGGCGTCCTTGGTGGCCTGACGCTGGGCGTCGTTGAAATAGGCGGGGACGGTGATGACGGCCTGCGTCACCTCTTCGCCGAGATAGCTTTCGGCGGTCTCTTTCATCTTGCCGAGGATAAAGGCCGAGATCTGCGACGGCGAGTACTTGTCGCTCTTGGCTTCGACCCAGGCGTCGCCGTTGCCGCCGTCGACGACGTTGAACGGCATGTTCTTCTTGTCCTTGGCCAGATCCGCGTCGTCGAACCGACGGCCGATCAGGCGCTTGACGCCGAAGATGGTGTTTTCGGGGTTGGTGACGGCCTGGCGTTTCGCCGGCTGGCCGACCAGCCGCTCGTCATCGGTGAAGGCGACGATCGAGGGGGTCGTGCGTGCCCCTTCGGAGTTTTCGATAACCTTGGGTTGCGCGCCGTCCATGATTGCGACGCAGCTGTTGGTGGTCCCCAGGTCGATCCCGATAACTTTGCTCATGCGTTTCGATCCCTTTTTATGTTCAAGGCGATTACCCGAGGCCTGAACCCGTTATGGCATCCCGGCCCCGATGATGCGGCGCAGCGGTGGTACGTTGCGCGTCCCGGCGTATATAGGGAGCGGGAAAAGACCCTGCAACCGCCCTTGCGCGGTGGTTTTCACGAATCCGTGAAGGTTTTTCGCGGGTGTTTCCAAAGGCCAACACGACGGCCGATACGGCGGTCGATACGGCGGCAATGAGATGAGGGGAAAATTCGATGGCGCGGCTGGTGATCCGCGATTTCGCGGTGCTGAAATCCTATCTGGATCCGGCCGGGCAAGCCGGGCTGATCGAAGCCCTGCGCCCGGTGCTGAAGGCCGCGCCGCCGTTCACGCCCGAGACGCCCTCGGGCAAGAAGATGTCGGTGCGGATGACCTCGGCCGGGCGGCTGGGCTGGATCTCCGACCGCAAGGGATACCGCTATGCGCCGCAGCATCCCCGGGGCGTGGACTGGCCGGCGATCCCGGAGCCGATCCTGGATATCTGGCGCGATGTCACTGGGCTGGAACGGATGCCCGATTGCTGCCTGATCAACTACTACGGCGACGGCGCGCGGATGGGCCTGCACCAGGACAAGGACGAGGCCGATTTTTCCTTTCCGGTGGTGTCGGTTTCGCTGGGCGATGACGGGCTGTTCCGGATCGGCAACCCGACGCGGGGCGGCAGCACGGAGTCGGTCTGGCTGAACTCGGGCGACGTGGTGGTGATGGGCGGGCCGGCGCGGCTGACCTATCACGGGGTCGACCGCATCCGCTTCAAATCCTCGCGGTTGCTGCCCAAGGGCGGCCGGCTGAACCTGACGCTGCGGGTGGTGGAGTGAGGCCCAGAGGGCAGCTTTCCCCATCGTTCGCCACACGGAACAAGCCGCGCATGCGCCAAGCCGGGCACATGCTCAGCGCCGCGCGCTCCAGCTGATCGAGGCATGGCGGCGGGTATAGAACTCGCCCATCAGCCCGATCATCACCAGCGCGATCCCCACCCAGATCGGATAGGCCAGGTTGCTGTTGAACGGGTTGTAATTGATGAAGACGAAGCCGCGCGACTGGTCGATGGTGTGGAACAGCGGGTTCCAGGCAAAGATCGGCAGCATGAAACCCGGCAGCGAATTGGCCAGGAACATCTTGCCCGAGGCGATCATATTGGCGCGCTGATAGATGGTGGAAATCAGCCCCACAGCGGTGGGAAACCACGGCCGCAGCGCCAGCAGAACCATGCCCACCGCGCAGCCGGTGAACCAGGCCAGCAGCACCATGCCCAAGGCCGGGATCGGCTGGTCGATGGTGATCGGCGTGAACGCCACGTGATAGACGAACAGGATCACGAACATCGTCAGCACCTGGATATACAGCGATCCGATCGCTGCGGCCGAGATGGTGATCACCGTGTTCATCGGCGCGTGCTGCATCATCGGATGGTTCGGCCCCTCAGAGCCGACGATCGCGCTCACTGCCTTGGTGTGGCACATGTAAAGGAAGATGCCCGACATCATGTACAGCAGGAAATCCCCCCGGATCGCGGCGCTGCGCAGCCCCAGCACCGAGAACATCAGATAGAAGGCGAGCACAAAGATGATCGCCTGCAACAGGTTCTTGCCCAGGGCGATAAAGGCGTTGTTATGCCCCGAGCGCACGCTGCGCACGGCAGAGTGAAAGATCAGTTCGAGGATCGTGATCGCGCTCCGGAAACCTGTGCGCCGTGTTCGGTACTGAAACATTCAACTCTCGCCTTGTGACTTGATCCCGAGTGCGACGGAATTCTTGCCGTCCGGTTGCATCCGCAGCATAAGTGGCAGCAGATTTACCGGCAACCTGGCACATAAATGGAGCAATTTTGTGGAATATGACGCCTTAATTCCCGTGATCCGGAAACTCGCGATCGAGGCGGGCGACAAGATCATGGAGATCTACAACGCCGACGATTTCGACGTGAAGGTCAAATCCGACGACAGTCCGGTGACCGAAGCGGACGAGGCGGCGGATGCGCTGATCTCGGCGGGGCTGCGGGCGGCGTTTCCCGATGTCATGCTGGTGACCGAGGAACAGGCGGCCTCGCACGGGCTGACCGGCGACACCTTCCTGATCGTCGATCCGCTGGACGGCACCAAGGAATTCATCAAGCGGCGCGGCGATTTCACCGTCAATATCGCGCTGGTCGAGGGCGGTGTACCCACCCGAGGCGTCGTCTATGCCCCGGCGCGCGAGCGGATGTTCTTCACCCTCGCCGATGGCTCCACGGTCGAGGAGACCGGGCCGTTCGACGCCGAGACCATGGGCAAGGTGACCCCGATCCGCGTCGCCGAGAGCGACAACGACGCGCTGATGGTGGTGGCCTCCAAATCGCACCGCGATCAGGCCACTGACGATTACATCAACAAATACAATGTCAAAGACAGCAAGAGCGCCGGTTCCTCGCTGAAATTCTGTCTGGTCGCCACCGGTGAGGCCGATCTCTACCCCCGCGTCGGCCGCACCATGGAATGGGATACCGCCGCCGGTCACGCGGTGCTGCTGGGCGCCGGCGGCAAGGTGGTGCGTTTCGACGATCACAGCCCGCTGACCTACGGCAAGGAGGGCTACGCCAACCCCTTCTTCATCGCCTATGCCCCGGGCGTCGAGCTGAAGCAGGCGTGATGGCGGTTCTGGTCGCAATCCCGGCGCGCTACGCCTCGACCCGTTACCCGGGCAAACCGCTGGTGGAGCTGAAGGGCGCTACCGGCGCGGCCAAGAGCCTGATCCAGCGCAGCTGGGAGGCCGCCTGCGGGGTGCAGGGCGTCGACCGGGTGGTCGTGGCCACCGACGACGACCGCATCCGCCAGGCGGCCGAGAGCTTTGGCGCCGAGGTTGTGATGACCTCGGAGACCTGCGCCAACGGCACCGAACGCTGCGCCGAGGTGCTCGACAAGCTCGGCGGCGGCTATGACATCGTGGTCAACCTGCAGGGCGATGCGCCGCTGACACCCGCCTGGTTCGTGGAAGAGCTGATCGCGGGCCTGCGCGCCGATCCGATGGCCGAGGTCGCCACCCCGGTGCTGCGCTGCGACGGCCGCGCGCTGAACGGCTTTCTCGACGACCGCAAGGCTGGCCGCGTCGGCGGCACCACGGCGGTCTTCACCAAGGACAACCACGCGCTCTACTTCTCCAAGGAAGTGATCCCCTACACGCCTGAGCGTTACCCCGACGACGCCCCCGAAACCCCGGTGTTCCACCATGTGGGCGTCTACGCCTACCGTCCCTCGGCGCTGGGCGCCTATCCGCGCTGGCAGGCGGGACCGCTGGAGAGCCTCGAAGGGCTGGAGCAACTCCGTTTCATAGAACACGGCCACCGCATCCTCTGCGTCGAGGTGGAGGCGCGCGGACGCCAGTTCTGGGAGCTCAACAACCCCGAAGACGTCGCCCGGATCGAGGCGATGATGGCGGAGATGGGGGTGGCATGAGCCCCGCGCTGACGGTCTCGGTGGTGATCGTCAGCCATGCGCGCCCCGATGCGCTGCGCCGCTGCCTGTTGGGGGTGACGCAGCTCTCCTACGACCCGTTCGAGGTGGTGGTGGTCGCCGATGCCGCCGGGCGCGCCGCGCTGCGCGGGCTGCCCGAGGCGGCGCATGTGAAACTGGTGGCATTCGACGAGGCCAATATCGCCGCCGCCCGCAACGCCGGGATCGCGGCGGCGGCGGGCGAGGTGGTGGCCTTCATCGACGACGATTCGGTGCCCGAACCCACTTGGCTCACCTATCTGGCCGCTGGGTTCGCCGAGCCGTCGGTCGCCGCGGCGGGCGGCTTTGTGCGCGGCCGCAACGGCATCTCCTTCCAGTCCCGCGCAGCGATGGTGGACGGCACCGGCCAGCAAACGCCGCTGGATCTGGAGCCCGAGCGCATCACCCTGCTCAGCGCCCGCCCCGGCCGGGCGATCAAGACCGAAGGCACCAATATGGCCTTCCGCCGCTCGGTGCTGGCGGAAATGGGCGGCTTCGATCCGCGCTACCGCTTCTTCCTGGACGAGACGGACCTCAACCTGCGGCTGGCCGAACGCGGCGCGACAACCGCGGTGGTGCCGCTGGCGCAGGTGCATCACGGCTTTGCCGAAAGCGCCCGGCGCCGGTCCGACCGCGCGCCCCGCGACCTGACCGAGATCGGGGCGAGCTGGGCGGTGTTCCTCGCCTGTCATTGCCCGCCCGAGCGGCGGGAAGAGGTCTGGGCCCGGGTGCAGGCCAGCGAGCGCCGCCGCGCCTTGCGCCATATGCTGGCCGGCCGTCTGGAGCCGCGCGATGTCACCCGGCTGCTGGCGGGGCTGCGCGCGGGCTATGCCGCGGGTCAGGGCCGGCCGCCTG